>OIAW01000003.1_pt1 | contig 96215 bp, 83 predicted proteins | sample 1580891 | NCBI WGS metagenome assembly OIAW01 (sample SAMEA3882543, study PRJEB24775) | human gut metagenome | biome: human-associated habitat; feature: intestine environment; material: feces | place: Netherlands | collected 2009/2010
GTTCCCGAAGGCGGATATGCGCATCGCCTGCGCCGATCGGGCCGCGTTCCTATCCATATTCATCGGTTATCTTTTGACCGCCGTATTGTTTTCTCTGCACCTGCCAATGTTCGGCGCCGAATTCTATCGCGTGGGCTATGAGCTGTATGATAACGGGGCTTTGGGAAAACTGATGGAAATCAGTCCGTGGCTGTATTTGGGAGCGCGAATCGCTTTATATGGCGCAGCCTGTGCGTTTTGGGCGGTGTTTGCCCTGTTTGTTTCATCGTTTGTGACAAATGTGTTTGCCACCTTCGCTGCACCCGTGATCGGCTATTATTTCGTTGTAAACCTGCCTCTGCCTATCTATCTGCGCTTTAACGTCCTGTCCGGCGGGCGCCTGGTTGCGGGCGGCACGGTGACTTCGTTTCTGTATGCGCTGTTTTTCTTTTTCACGCTTACCGTTATCTTTGGATGGCTTTTCTGCTTTCGGGTCAGGAGGAGGCTTGCAAATGGATAAAATGAGAATACCGTTGCATTTGTGCGGCAACAACCTGCGCCGATGGATCAATAACCCGCGTTATTACATCGTTGCCGTTCTTGCTCTTGTATGGGTGCATTATCTTATAAGCCCGATAAAGGCCTTCTCTCAAAGCGTTGGCGTCAACGCAACGATTTGGGGCTTCCCGTTTCTGCTGACAGCGTGGTATCCGCACATGGTTCTCCTGCTCGGGGCGGTGCTGCTGTTCTGCGACGCGCCGTTTATGAACAACGGTACTCCCTACGAATGCATCAGAAGCGGCAAACGGGCCTGGACGCACGGTCAATTAGTGTATGTTGTCGTCGCATCCATCATATTTGTCCTGTATCTGTTCCTGGCAATCGTGGTTTGTCTTCTCCCGAATGTTACCTTATCAACCGATTGGGGAAAGGTCTACAGCACTTTGGCCCAGACGAATGTAGGCAGCATATACAGCCTTATCCCAATCTCTTACCTCATACAGCAAACATACACGCCTTTGCAGGCGATGATTTTAAGCGGCTCTCTCTTAACCTTAGAGACATGCCTGATTGGCACGGTAATGTTTTTTATTAACTCAATCACAAGCCGCGCGGTGGGCGTGTTCTGTGGATTGGTGTTATCGTTTTTCCCTGCTTTCGCAAGCGTGGCCGGCGGTACGTTGATATATTATCTGCTTCCGACGACATGGGCGAATATTTCCATTTTGGACACGAGCGGAAAATCGCTGTATCCGCCGGTCAGCTATGCGGTTTTACTGCTTTTACTGCTTAATGTTATTTTGATGACTGTTTCATCCCTGCTTGCGAGGAAAAAGCAAATAGAAGTGTTAATGCCGGTATAAGGAGAGAGAAATGAATATTATTAAAGTCGAACAGGCCATGAAAAGATTTCAGGACAATGTTGTACTTAACAACGTGAACATTGATTTTGAGAAGGGAAAGACCTATGGAATTATAGGCAGAAATGGTTCGGGAAAAACCGTCTTGTTTAAGACGATTTGCGGATTTATGCCGCTTACATCCGGCAGGATATTTGTAAGCGATAAGCAAATAGGCAAGGACATAGACGTCCCTGACGATATTGGCATAATCATTGAAGCCCCCGGGTTTTTGCCAAATTACAGCGCATATAGGAACCTGTCCCTGCTTGCAAGCATAAAAAGAAAAGTTAAGCCGGAAAGAATCTGCGAGGTGCTCGAATTGGTCGGGCTTGATCCCGATAACAAAAAGCATGTGGCGAAGTTTTCACTTGGTATGCGTCAAAGGCTTGGTATCGCTCAAGCCATCATGGAGAATCCGTCAATATTGCTGCTTGACGAGCCGATGAACGGCCTTGACAATGCGGGCGTAGAGGATATGCGTTCCCTGTTTCTCAAGCTCAAGGACGAGGGGACTACCATCATATTGGCAAGCCATAACAAAGAGGATATTGATGCGTTGTGCGATTCCGTGTTTTCCATGGATCGGGGGATCGCCGAACAAATACGATGACTTTCCTGTTCTCCCGATGAATGTGACCAGTTGAGGCGAAACGAAAAGCCACAACCCGCGGGAAGCGAGCTGTGGCTTTATGGCCTCACCTGGGGCTTGAGCGTGTGAAATCCAAACAACGCGAAAACCGGCGGCCCATCCGCGTGAAGACCGGCGGCGGTCCCGTCCATGCGAAAACCGGGCCGGCGCCGGCGGCCGGAAGCGGGGCGCCGTCCTTGAAAAACAGCGGCGGGACCCCTATAATAAAATCGTATGCGGCTTTCAACGGCCCGGCGGCCCGGCGGAGGCCGTCCTCCCAAAGGGGCGGCATGCCCGTGGCGCAGCCGGCTACGAGCGCCATCTGTGCGGCCCGCCGCCGGCGCATGGCCGCGGCATATATCGGAACAAAGGAGCGGAAAAAGAGGATGGACAGGGTTCGGTTTGCCCTGATCGGGTGCGGCGTGATCGCCGATTTTCATGCGACGGCCATCGAGCGCATTCCGGAGGCGACGCTCACGGGCGTATACAACAGGAGCCGTGCCGGAGCGGAACGGTTTGTACAGAACCGGCCGGCGCGCATCTTTGATACGCTGGAGGCGCTGCTCGCCTCGGAGGATGTGGACGCCGTGTGCATCTGTACGCCCAGCGGGCTGCACACCGCGCAGGCCGTGCAGGCCATGCGCGCAGGCAAGCACGTCGTGGTGGAGAAGCCCATGAGCCTTTCGCTTGCCGATGCGGACCTGCTCATCCGCACCGCGGAGGAGACGGGCGCGAAGGTATGCGTCATCTCGCAGTTTCGCTTTTCCCCCGCCGTGCAGGAGATCCGCCGCGCCATGGAGGCGGGCGCCTTTGGCAGGATTGTTTCCGGCAGTCTGCAGATGAAGTACTATCGCTCCCACGAGTATTACGCTTCCAGCGGGTGGCGCGGAACGTGGGCGCTGGACGGCGGCGGCTGCCTGATGAACCAGGGCATTCACGGCGTCGATATGTTCCGCTACCTGATGGGGCCGGTCAAATCCGTCTCCGCCATCGTCAAAACGCAGACGAGGCGGGTGGAGGTGGAGGACAGCGCCGTAGCCGCGATCGAATTTGCCGGCGGGGCCGTCGGCACGCTGGAGGGATCGACCACCTGCTACCCGGGCTATCCGCGCCGGCTGGAGATCTGCGGCGATGCGGGCAGCGTCGTGCTGGAGGAGGACGCCATCCTGCGCTGGGATCTGCCCATCCCGTGCAGCCTGCCGGTCGGCGCCGGGGCGAAAAACGTGGCCTCCTCGGACCCGAAGGCCATCGATGTAAGCGGCCATGTGCGGCAGATCGGCAATCTCGTCGACGCCGTGCTGCATGGCGCGCCGCTCATGGCGCCCGCCGCCACCGGGCGGCCGCCGCTGGAGCTGATCCTCGCCATCTATACGTCCGCCCGCACGGGCAGGACGGTCACGTTCTGACGGAAACGCGCCCCCTGCGGCGCGGCAACGGCCGCATGGCTGTTGTTGAAACCGGCCCGCCATGCGCACAGGCATGGTGGGCCGTTTGACGTTCCCGGTGCGGGAAGAGCGGGCGGCGGGTCAGCCGAGCGCCACCTCAAGCGCCATCATTACGGCAAACCCGGCCATTGCGCCAAGCGTGCCGGCATGGGAGTGCTCTCCCAGATGCGCTTCCGGAATCAGCTCCTCTACGACAACGTACATCATCGCGCCCGCCGCAAAGGAAAGCATCCACGGCATGACGGGGGCGATCATGGACGAGAGCAGCACGACCAGTATGCCGCATATCGGCTCCACAATGCCGCTGGCAGCGCCATAGAGGAAGGCGCGGCCGGCGCGCAGGCCCTCCTGCTGCAACGGCAGCGAAATGGCGGCGCCCTCCGGGAAGTTCTGGATGCCCATGCCGAGCGCGAGCACGAGCGCGCCCGCATACATCGCCGTGCTGCCGGCTGCGGCGCCCTCCTGCATGGCAACCCGCGCAAACGACAGCCCGACCGCCATGCCCTCCGGGATGTTGTGCAGCGTGACGGCAAACACGAGCAGCGTCGTGCGCCGCCACGAGGAGGAAATGCCCTCCGCCTTGCTGGCCCCGGGATGCAGGTGCGGCAGCAGCACATCCAGCAGCAGCAGCGCGCCTACGCCGAGCGCAAACCCGCCGAGCGCGGGCAGCCAGCCCGCCTGCCCGGCCGCTTGCGCCTCTTCGATGGCGGGGATGAGCAGGCTCCAGACCGAGGCGGCAATCATCACGCCCGCCGCAAAGCCCAGCGCCGCGCGTCGAAAGCGCGGGTCAACCCGCCTGCGGAAAAAGAACACCGTCGCCGCGCCAAGCGCGGTCATCAAAAAGGTAAAGCCTGTGCCGCAAGCGGCAAGGAGCAGCGCACGTCCCATCGTTCCAGTTCCTTTCTTTCCCAATACGGTGCAAGGGCGCGCCCGTGCGTCGCCCGGCACCCGGATTTTCCTCCGGTCACACCCCGCGGGTCCCTGCGCCCGGCAAGCGGGAGCCGGTTCCCGCATTGCGCCTCGCGCCCGTCCTCCGGGCTTGCCGGCGACTCGCCCGTAGCGCGCAAACCGCGCCGGACGGGTTCCCCCCCTTCATGCGCCGCGGCGGATGCCGCGGTCAACGCGCGATCAGCGGCGCCGCCGCCAGCAGCGCCTGCCCCGCAAGCAGCAGCGGCACGCCAAAGCGAAACAGCGGTTTTTTCGTCTTGTGGCGAAACAGATGCATGGCCGCCAGCGCGCCTGCCGCGCCGAAACACGCCGCCACGCCGAACAGGACCGCCTCGTGGATACGCCATTGGCCGCGGCGCGCGCGCCGCTTGTCCACCCCAAAGAGAACGAATGCTGCAACGTTGCACGCCGCCATGGCGAGCACTGCCGGGAGCGGAATGGCCGGCGCGTTCATCAAGTCCCTTTTTTGGCGCGGCGCTGCGCCTTCCACGCCTTGATCTGCCGCAGCCGTTCGCCATAGCGCGCCTCCACCCCCTGTTCGGTGGGCGTGTAATAGGCGCGGCCTTCGAGCGAATCCGGCAGGCACTGCATGTCGGTCAGCTTATCGGGCGCGTTGTGCGCATACTGATATCCCGCGCCGTAACCCAGCTCCTTCATCAGGCGCGTGGGCGCGTTGCGGATGTTGAGCGGCACCGGCTCGGCAAGCTGCTCGAGCGCATCCTTGCGGGCGCGATCATAGGCCAGGTACAGCGCGTTCGACTTGGGCGCCATCGACAGGTATATGACCGCCTGCGTCAGATGCACGGTACACTCCGGCATCCCGATGAAGTGGCAGGCCTGATACGCCGCCACGGCGACTTCGAGCGCGCGCGGGTCGGCAAGGCCCACGTCCTCGCTCGCAAAGCGCACGACGCGCCGGGCCACATACAACGGGTCCTCCCCCGCCTCGAGCATGCGCGCCAGCCAGTAGACGGCGGCGTCCGGATCGGAATTGCGCATGGACTTGTGCAGCGCGGAGATGAGGTTGTAGTGCTCCTCGCCCCCCTTGTCATACAGGAGCGAGCGCTTGGAGGTACACTGCTCAAGCGTTTCCGGCGTGACGGTCACGGCGCCGGAGTCGTCCGTTTCCCCATTGAGCACGACCATCTCGAGCGTGGACAGGGCGGCGCGCGCGTCCCCGTTTGCAAAAACCGCGATGCGCTCGACCAGTTCTTCCTCGATGTGGATGCGCTGCCCGCCAAAGCCCCGCTCGTCGCTCAGCGCACGGCGCAGCAGCAGGAACAGATCCTCCGGTCGTAACGCTTGCAGCACGAACACCTTGCAGCGCGACAGCAGCGCGCCGTTGATCTCAAACGACGGGTTCTCCGTCGTCGCGCCGATGAGGATGATGCTGCCCTTCTCCACGAACGGCAAAAACGCGTCCTGTTGCGCCTTGTTAAAGCGGTGGATTTCATCCACAAACACGATGGTTTTTTCCCCAAAGCGGACGTTTTCCTCCGCCTTGGTCATCACCGCGCGGATCTCGCGGATGCCGCTTGTCACGGCGGAAAAATCGATGAAAGCGGCGCGCGTCCGCCCGGCGATGATGCGCGCAAGCGTCGTCTTGCCCACACCCGGCGGCCCCCAGAAGATCATGGAGGAGATGCGGTCGCTCTCGATCAGGCGGCGCAGCACCTTTCCCTCGCCGAGCAGGTGCTGCTGTCCGACGAATTCCTCCAGCGTATCCGGCCGCAGCCGGGCCGCCAGCGGTTGCGCCGCCTGCCCTTCAAACAGCGTGTCCTGTGCCAATGCATTCACCCCGTCCTGCACGCGCATATATTTCCAATAATATTGTACCATGGATGCGCGACGGATGCAAAGGCGATAAAGCGCCCCGCACGCAAACGGCGCGGGGCGTGAAGGATTCCGGGCGGCGGGGGCTACTGCGCCGGGTCGGCGTCGTATGTGCCGCGCGTGCCGATGTCGCCAATTTCAAACGGCGTAGTCTGGTAGACGAAGTAATTGAGCCAGTTGGCATAGAGCAGATTGGCGTGCGCACGCCAGGTGACGCGCGGCGCCAGGGACGGGTCGTCCCCGGGATAGTAGTTCTCCGGCGGCGCGATGGGCAGCCCGGCGGCGCGGTCGCGCAGATACTCGCTCTCCAGCGTACGCGCGTCGTACTCCGCATGGCCGGTGACGAACACCTGCCGCCCCTTTGCCGTGGTCATGACGTAGAGCCCCGCCCGCTCCGAAGAGGCAAGAATTTTCAGCCGCTTTTCCGCCTCCACATCCTCGCGCCGGATGCCGGTATGGCGCGAATGCGGCGCCATGAACACCTCGTCGAACCCGCGCATGAGGATGGACGGCCGGTATTCGACCGTATGCTCGAATACGCCGAACAGCTTTTGGGGCAGCGCGACCTTCTCGATGCCGTAGTGGTGGTACAGCCCGGCCTGCGCGCCCCAGCAGATGTGGAGCGTGCTGTGCACGTGCGTGCGGCTCCAATCCATGATGCGGCACAGCTCCGGCCAGTATTCGACCTGCTCGAACGGGAGATGTTCGACCGGCGCGCCGGTGACGATCAGCCCGTCGAATCGCTCGTGCGCCACGTCATCGAACGTTTTGTAGAAGGAGAGCAGATGCTCCTCGGCGATGTTGCGCGCCCGGTGCGAGCGGGTATACAGCAGCTCCAGCTCCACCTGCAGCGGCGTGTTGCCGAGCAGCCGCGCCATCTGTGTCTCGGTGACGATCTTGGTCGGCATGAGGTTGAGCAGCGCCACGCGCAGCGGACGGATATCCTGCGTGTCGGCGCGCGACTCGGTCATGACAAAGATGTTTTCGCTCTGCAGCGTCCGGGTGGCCGGCAGGCGGTTCGGAATGCGGATCGGCATGTCAGCCCTCCTGCGACGCGGTCAGGGCCTGGTCGAGGTCGGCAAGGATGTCGTCGACGTGTTCAAGGCCGACCGAGAGCCGCACCTGCTCCGGCGTAATGCCGCAGGCTTGTAGTTGCTCGTCGGTGAGCTGCCGGTGCGTCGTGCTGGCGGGGTGCAGCGCGCTGGTGCGCGCGTCGGCCACGTGTACGACGATGGCGGCCAACCGCAGCGCGTCGAGAAAGCGCATGGCCGCTTCGCGCCCGCCCTTCACGCCGAACGAAACGACGCCGGCGGCGCCTTTGGACAGATATTCCCGCGCGAGCGCATGGCCGCCGCTGCCCGGCAGCAACGGATATTCCACCCAGGCCACGCGCGGATCGCGCCGGAGCGCTTCGGCCACGCGCAGCGCATTGCTGCAATGGCGCTCCATGCGCAGCGCAAGCGTTTCAAGCCCCAGGTTGAGCAGGAATGCCGCCAGCGGCTGCATCGTCGTGCCCAGGTCGCGCATGAGCTGGGCGCGCGCCTTTTCGATATACGCCGCGCGTCCGAATCGCTCTGCGTAGACCACGCCGTGGTAGGAGGGATCCGGCTCCGTCAGTTCCGGGAACCGCCCGGCCGCCGTCCAGTCGAACCGGCCGCCGTCCACAACCGCGCCGCCGAGCACCGTCGCATGGCCGTCCATATACTTGGAGGTGGAATGGACGACGATGTCCGCCCCGAAATCGAACGGGCGGCACAGGATGGGCGTGGCAAACGTGTTGTCCACCACGAGCGGCACGCCGTGGCGGTGCGCCAGCGCGCTCATGCGCCGGATGTCCAGCACGGTCAGCGCCGGGTTGGCGATCGTTTCGCCGAAGACGAGACGCGTATTCGCATCGAACAGCGCGTCCAGCGCCGCATCGGGCTGCTCCTGCGAAGCAAAGCGCACCTCGATGCCGAGCTTTTTGAGCGTTACGGCGAACAGGTTGACCGTGCCGCCGTAGATGGACGAAAGGCTGACGATGTTCTGCCCCGCGCCGGCGAGGTTGAGTACGGCGAGCAGGGTGGCCGACTGCCCGGAGGAGGTGCAGAGCGCGCCCACGCCGCCTTCGAGCGCCGCAATCTTTTCCTCCACGCACGCGACGGTGGGGTTGGAGATGCGCGTATACATGTGTCCCGGCACGGCCAGGTCAAACAGGTCGCCCAGGTGCGCCGCCGATTCGAAACGATAGGTCGTGCTCTGGCAGATGGGCAGCACGCGCGGCGCGCCGTTGCCGGGATGGTACCCCGCCTGAATGCAGAGGGTCTCGGGGTGCTGGAAAGATTCGCTCATATCGTCGCTCCTTTTGCCCGCAGGGGCGTGTGTGATGGAACCGTGGAACACAAAAGCGGCCCGTCCGCCATGGGATCGGGCCGCCAGTCTTCCGTCTCCCGTCCCGGCGGGGACGGCCCGGAGGGCGGCGCCCCGCATCGGCATGCGGCTGCGGCCGGTACGGCGGCGCGCGAGCGCTCCTCCTTTACAAATGGGACGGTATCAGTATACGGGCCGGCCGGCCGTTTGTCAACGCTGCGATCAGGTGCCGGGGATCAGGGCGAGAAAGAAGTTCGTACGGTAGAAAAACTCGCCGAAGAACGACTCCTCGATAAACTCGTACAGCTTGGGCAGGACGGTCAGGGCGATTGGCACGAGCAGGAACAGCAGGAACAGCACGAGCACGCCGTGGATCAGCCCGACGCCGGCGCCGATGGGGCCGTCGAGCTGGGAGAGCGCCGGGAACCCGCCGCGTCCGTGCGCCACACACTCGATGACAAACCCGATGATGAGCCGCGCCACAAGGAACACGGCCAGCAGCGACACGATGTTGATGACCACGCACACGATCGTCTGGTTGAAATAATCGCCGAGCGTGGTGATCCCATCGGCGGCAAACGCCTCGGTCGCCACATTTTTCGCCACGCGGTTGCCCATGGGCAGCGGCATATCCGCGTTTTCAATGACGAGGTTGAGCTCTTCGAGCGACACCTCGGAGATGGGCGTGCGCGTCAGCTCCACATCCGTTACGGCAACATATTCGGCGCCCTCGGTGTAGTAGAGCATCATGTTGTACAGGTCCGGGTTGCCCTTGATGAGTCCGGCGACCGGCGAAATGCAGGCGGCCGCAATGATCCATGCCAGCAGCGTAGCCATGACGCCGAGCGCCGCGGAAACGAACCCGCGATACCAGCCGCCCAGAATCGTGATGCCGAGCACCAGCAAAATGGCGATATCCACAACGTTCATGCGCGCACCTCCTCATTTGCGGGTTTTGCGCCGGTTGCACCCGTGGCCGGTCCGTTGCGGGCGGGCGACGGGCGGCGTAGCCGGGGCGGCAAGCCCCTCACGCATATATATCCATGTCAGCGCCCGTTGTTGCTTCTTTTTTCAAAAGAAGCCCGGCGCCGGCCAATCGCGCCTTTACCGCACCTTGGCGGTATAGTAAACGCCGTTGCTCAACAGCAGCAGCATGGAGTCGGACAGCTTGATCGCCTCGTCCACCGGCAGCTCCAGCGTGGCCGTGGAAGAAAGATTCCCGCGCAGCGAATACGTAAACAGTTTTTCGCGGGCGACCACCACGAGCGCACCGTTCATGATGTAGCCGGCGACGCCCTCGCTCGGCAGTTGCAGATGCGTCTCCACCGCTTCGGACGTCTCGCCTTCCGACAGCGTGAGCAGCTTGACGGCGTACATATCCCCGTCGCGCGGGGCGAGCAGGAACGTGGGCGTGCCGGAGGCGGCGGAGAAATCCAGCACCTTATAGCCGTAGACCATCTCGCGGTAGATCTCCTTGTTGCCGTCGTGCGTGTAGCGGATGATCTGGCTGGTGCCGACGGCGAACACGCTCCTGTCCGTAAAGTACAGCCCGTCGATGAGCTGGTCCTGGACCTGCATCACGCCGATGCCCGTGCGCTGCTGCAGATCGTAGGTGGTGATGCGGGTGGTCGGCGTGCCGGACGCGCTGGAGATCGTCTGCATCCAGAGCATCTCGCCGGTGGTGGTGTAAAACCCGAAATCGACGATGTACTGGTCGTCCGGCAAAAGCTGATCCGCCTGTTCGCCCGTTTTGGTCAGCACGAGAATGCTCTCGCCGCCCTCGCTGTCCCGCCGCAACACGGCGATGTGCTCCGTCCCGCACTCGACCGACAGGATCTCCCCGGTGAACGACACCGGCTGATCCTGCCCGACGATCTGGAGCATGGAGGACGTGTACACCACCGAGAGCGAGGCGCTGCCGCTCATGCGGATGTCCGACGTGGCCGTGCCCTCGGTGTAGTTGCGGTTCTGATTGTTCCAGTCGTAGTAGTGGATATGCCCTTCCGTCTGGTAGAGCAACCCGCTGCCGGTGTTGAGCTTGGTCATGCCGGCGGTAATCGGCGTGGCCGTCATGGAGATCGTCCGTTCGCGCTCGGAGAAGAACAGCAGATACGCCAGCACGGCGCCCGCCGCCACGATCAGCATAAGCGCGGTGAACGCAAGCGTGCGCGACACCCGACGGCGGCGGCGCCGCCGTCCCGTCTGAGCGCGCCGGGGCGCGCGGGGATCCGGTTGTTGCGCGGCGCGCTGCTGCGCGCGCGGCATCCTAACGTATTCCATGCCGTTTCTCTCACCTTATCAGAGATGGTTTCCGGTGTAAAGCAAACATTTTGTGTCTTTATGTGGGCACGACCACGCGCATGCTGCCCGGCAGCACGCGGAACGTGACCGGCGTACCGGGCATGACCTCGCCGTCCACCTCGATGCGGGAGACCGGGTCGCACACGGCCTTCAGCTCCTTGGCGCGGAAATAGGTCACAAAGCGCGTACCCAGATGCCGGCCCTTGAGAAAGAGGGGCAGCACGGTCAGCAGCGCACGCTTGCTTACGTCGTGGATCACGCAGATGTCCAGCAAGCCGTCGAACGGATCGGCCTTGGGCGTAACGTTCATGCCGCCGCCGAAGTGTGTGCCGTTGCCGGCGGCGATGAGCAGCACATCCCGGTCCAGCTCGCCGCCCTCCCAGGTGATGTGCGTTCGCCGAAGCTTCAGTTTGCTTACGGCGGCAAGCAGCCCGCGCAGGTAGGCGATCGATCCGTTTTTTGTGCGCGTCTTGAAGTATTCCGTCTCGTCCAGCACGTCCACGTCGAACCCGAAGCCCGCCACATTGAAGTACAGCTCGTCGTTTGCCATGGCGGCGTCCATCTCCCGTACATGGCCGTGCAGCGCGGTGTCGAGCGCCGCCTCCGGCTCCGCCGGCAGGCGCAGCGCCCGCGCCAGGTCGTTGCCCGTCCCGCAGGGCAGCAGTGCAAGCGGCGTATCGCTGCCCATGAGCCCGATGGCGACCTCCCGCACCGTGCCGTCGCCGCCGAGCGCGATCACGCGGCCGTGGCCCGCCTGCGCCGCCGTGCGTGCCAGCTCGACGGCATGGCCCGCAAACTCGCTCATCGCGTCGGAAAAATCGGCCCCGGCGCGCTCAAGCAGGCCGCGCACATGCGCAAAAACCCTGCGCGCCGCACCGTTGCCAGCCACCGGATTCCAGATGATGTGTATGTCCGACAAAACGCTTCTCCCCCTGCGCGCCCGCATGGTTGTGGACGATGGATTTGCATAATATGATACCATATGTCGCATCGAAATGCAAAACCCGCCGTGCGCGCTGCCATGGCGGGCAAGCGGGAAGGGGCCGGCAGCGCGAAAGCGGACGCATAAAGATCTCTCACATTTGGGGGAGGCGGGCGGCGGCCTCTCGTAGCTCGCAAAAAGTTGGTAGCGACGGCGCGCCGTCGTGCGGGCGCTTGCAACCGTACAGGCGCGCCGAGCGGGACTTTTTGCGAAAGAGGAGGAGCAAGGGAGCGGGCGGATGGCTTGTTTTTCTGTCGCAGACAAAAACAAGCCGGAGCAAAGCGGACTTTGCTCCGACGAGGCGGAGGACTGTGGAATCGTTTGGGGGAGGCGGGCGGCGGTCTCTCGCAGCTCGCAAAAAGTTGGTAGCGACGGCGCGCCGCCCTGCGGGCGCTTGCAACCGTACAGGCGCGCCGAGCGGGACTTTTTGCGAAAGAGGAGGAGCAAGGGAGCGGGCGGATGGCTTGTTTTTCTGTCGCAGACAAAAACAAGCCGGAGCAAAGCGGACTTTGCTCCGACGAGGCGGAGAGGGTGGGATTCTCCGCGAAGGCCTCGGGCTGCTTGTCTTCCAGACTGCGCTGCTCCGGGCCATCGCTCCCCGGGGCGGGGGGACGCCGCACTGCGGCCTCCCCTCTTCCGCCCTTCGAATCCCTTCCTTCTCAACAGCAAAGCAGGACGCCCGTGCGTTGCACGGGCGCCCTGCTTTGGAGTAACCTACCCTAATTGAACTCATGCCTGAAAGCAAAAAATAAAAAATCAAATTGCAACCCTGCAAAGTTCTTTAGCATTCGTGCAAACCGAAAAGTATTTTTCTTATATTTATGTTAAGTATTAAAATTCATAAGCATATTGTCTGGAGTGGCAGCGATTGCTTTTATCTGCTTTCTCACCGTCTTCCCGCCCCACTAAACCAGATTGAGTTTCTCCATAATTCTTTGCTTTAGTTCTTCTTCGCGGATGGTCGGCGAGTTCTGACAATGCCTGTTCCCGTTCTCTAATCGGTTCGCGCAGCGCGACACATAAACCGTCCCCGTATTGTGTACCGTCTTTTGCAGCCCTTCTGCTTCCTGTTCGTTTATGATCAGCGCCCCTCTTTTATCTTTGCGCTAACCATAGCATACAATGCCGGTTTTTTCCGAAGTTCCGCTCGCAAAGCTTCTTTTCAGTTCAGGCATAAAAATACTGAAAAGCATTCAATCATATTTGTCAGTATAAAGTGACCGCAGAAGCCCAACAGTAAGGTTTGGAAAAAATTTGAACTTGTAAAATGCAGTTTGTATCAGCGGATAAAAAACCGTAACTTAGATGATTGTTTTCTAAGTTACGGTTTCGTTCTAAATGTAGTTAGCGAATCGCTTTGCTTTTTAGGCTCGTCTTTTTTGAACGATAACAGCTAAAACGAATCCTGAACCGGCAATGAGCAGCAGCGCAATCCACAACACCATATTGCTGTTGTCGCCGGTCTTCGGCGGCTGGATGTCTTCGTCGCCTGCTGCCGCCGCACCGCAGACGGTGCATTTGCCGTCCTCAAAGCTGTGACCGGCGGCCGGGATCACGGTGCCTTCCAGAGTAATTGGCGTTGTGCCGTTTTCATCTCTGAAATATTTACCGCAGGCGGAACAGCGCCAATACGCAATATTTCCCGCCTCTATGCAGGTCGCGGCTTTCGCTTCTGTTTTTACCAGACTGTGGCCCATAATAGAAACGCTGATCATGGTAGTACAAGGTTCGGAATTGCCCGGCAGATCGCTATAATCCATACCTGCGGGGTTGTAAGAAATCGTAAAGGTATATTCCCCAGCTGTCAGAGAATCAAGATAAGAAGAGCTAAATTCAATTTCAGAATCGTTTACAGTATAATCGGAATTTAACGACAGTTCATAAGAACCATTGAAGATGGTTTTTATGGTGTTGCCGTTTAAATTTACTCTTATAGCCGGATCCTCTGATGAACCTTTCTGGAATTTCATGGAAACATCGGATGCCGTACTGTCTGTATAGATCACGACGCCGTCGCTTCTTAAATAGCAAATATTCCCTGCAAAATCTGTTATTCTTGCATAAACAAAGAATGTTTCATTAAACTTATCCGGATTCCAGTCAGCAGGGTCAATGCTGAAAGAAGCGGAATGATTGATCATAGTTGCGTTTTCCCAGCCGGACGAAGGAATATCAGAACCGTTTTCATAGACCTGATCAGATAGAAAATACTGTATCTTCGCAACACCGCTCAATTTGTCGGAGGCGGAAATCGTGATATCAACCTTATCTTTAAAAAAGAGTCCAAACGTGATTGTATTTAAGAAAGTCTTAAATTCATTTTCCTTGATCTGAATCTTCCCCACAGGGGAGGTACTATCCTTCTTATAATAAAGACTTACTGCCGATGAAATTTCTTGGCTGGTCGTATTTTTCACATAAAACATTATTTCACAATTCGCCCCCTGCTCTGGAAAACTAAGCACGGGACCCCAGGAACTGTCATCTTGATTCCCCAGGCTCAGAAGATACCCGGAGTTCGCAGTGATGACAAAATCACGCGACACATACCAGGAATTATCACCATCCGGCGTATTCAGCAAATAATGTATGTCGTTCTCCGGCAAAAATCCCTTGCTCGACTGCCCTTCTGCCATTGCGGTAACCTGCATTAAGCTAAGTGCCACAATGACACTGAGCAGGACCGTCCAAATTCGTCTTTTCATTTTTTCCTCCTTGTTATTTTCCGGCACTTATAAACGCTTGCAAAGAAGTGCGCATCGCGCCAAGCTGTAATTTCAAGTATTTCTTCTTAATCAATAGGTATCGCTTCCACAACAATCAATTGATAGAAGTCCTGTGTTAATAAAGCGGCTTTTCGCAAAATCCTTTCTAAACAAGAAAAAAAGCGTATTGCGTCCATTCTAAAAATGGACGCAATACGCCTTGAAAAAATATGCACTTTTGCTCTTTACACAGAAAAAGGGCGCAGTTATGCCTGGCTGGCTGGCTGTTAGCATTGTCTCCCTTCTCATCATTGTCAAGACCTCTTTCTGCACACAATTATAAGTATTTTATTATATCATAAAAATTGTCTTTTTTCAAGGCTTTACGGCATTAAATTGTAAATTTCCCGAAACCTCTTTGTAATAAATATTCATTGAAACTGAGACCCGGCTATACTAATCAATATAGTAACGATTACCCTCACAAAAATAACGATTGTTAATCAAATAACGATTACTTTACGGTCAACAGCCGCATATACGCGAAAATCCCCGCCGTATGAGCAATTCAGGCAGGGATTTTGCTTTGTTCGAACATTTGAAAAGCTGAAAAAGTCCGTAACACAGGCAAAAATTAAGAACCGTGACCTTGATACCCATTGTATCAAAATCACGGTTCTTGTTTGGTGGAGGCGGCGAGAGTCGAACTCGCGTCCGAAAACCTGTCCGCAAGACCTTCTACGAGCGTAGCCGCTGATTTCGTATTCCCTTTCCGCGGCCCCCGGCGGCAGGGTCCGCGTTCCGGTAGCTTCATAAGTCCGGCCCGCCGCAAAGCTTAGGCGGGTTCGTTCCCTACCCTAAATGACGCCCGGTACCGCAACGGTAGGTCTTTGCGGGCGGACGGTCGCTGCGTGTTACGCAGCGGCGAGTTGCATGTTGTGGTTGTCAGTTATTTTTTAACTGTCCCGTTTTTAACGAAGCACGGGGCTTCGGCTCGCTTATCCGGCTTCCATGATCCCCGTCGAAACCATGTTCGCCCCCACGGCATTATATGCATGGTCTGCATACAGGGATATTATATCACGGGGCCCATGGAAAATGCAAGATGCCTGCCGGCCGACGGCCGCATTTATCCGTCCTGCCCGCCAGCAAATCCGCGCCCGGCGCAGCCGCGCAGGCGAACGGCCCGCGGCGTTCCAAAGCGCCGGACGGACGCCGAAAGCGGGCAACGGCCCCGTCCACCCGGCCGGCAGCCCGGACCGCCCGTCCTCCAAGGCCGCTGTTGGCCGGCGCTTGAAGCCCGGCCGGCCAATCGCCCATGCGGCACCGGCTGCAGGGCAGCTCTGCAGCGGCGCCGGGGCGCTTAAAACAGGTGCAGAATATCAAGCGTCGCAAAATAATCGGCCGGCGTTTCGGCGCGCCGGATGAGTCTTGCGGAACCATCCTCCTCCAGCAGGAGCTCGGCGCTGCGGAGCTTGCCATTATAATTGTAGCCCATCGAAAAGCCGTGCGCGCCCGTATCGTGGATGACGACGATATCGCCCACATCGATCTTTGGGAGCGGGCGATCAATGGCAAACTTGTCGTTATTTTCGCAGAGCGAGCCGGTCACGTCATAGAGATGCGTACACGGCGCCTCCTCCTTGCCCATGACCGTAATATGGTGGTACGCGCCGTACATCGCCGGGCGCATGAGGTTGCAGGCGCAGGCGTCAAGGCCGATGTAATGCTTGTAGATCTCCTTTTCATGGATGGCGTGCGTCACGAGAAAGCCATACGGGCCGGTGATGTAACGCCCCAGCTCGGTATAGACCGCAATCTCCATGCCGGCCGGGCGCACGATCTCGTCGTAGGCGCGCGCGACCTCGCGCCCGATGGTCTCGATGTCCGCCTCCGGCTCATCCGGCCGGTAGGGAATTCCGATGCCGCCGGAAAGGTTGACAAAGCGCACGTCGGCGCCCGTTTCGTCGCGCAACTCTACGGCAAGCCGGAACAGTTGCCGCGCCAGGGCCGGATAATAGCCGGCGTCGGTCGTGTTGGAGGCCAGAAACGCATGCAGGCCAAAGCGCTCCGCGCCGAGCGCGAGAAGCTGACGGAAGCCCTCCGTGAGCTGGGCGCGCGTAAAGCCGTACTTCGCCTCGCTCGGCTGCCCCATGATCGTATTGCCCAGCTTGAACGCCCCGCCCGGATTGTAGCGGCAGGATATGGTGCGCGGAATGCCCCCGTGGCGGCGCAAAAACTCAATATGGGTGATGTCGTCAAGGTTGATGATCGCATCCAGCTCCCGCGCCAGTTCAAACTCCTCCGGCGGGGTGTCGTTGCTCGAAAACATGATATCGCGCCCCGTAATGCCGACGGCACGGGAAAGCATGAGTTCGGTCAGCGAGGAACAATCCATCCCGCACCCCTCTTCATGCAGCAGCCGCATGACGACCGGATTGGGCAGGGCCTTGACGGCAAAGTATTCCCGAAAGCCCGGGTTCCACGCAAAAGCACGCCGCAGGCGGCGCACGTTCTCACGAATGCCGCGTGCGTCGTAGATGTGAAACGGAGTGGGATATTCCCGACAAATGCGCTCGATCCCTGCCTTGTCAAACGGAAGCCGCTTCATGCGATGTTCTCCTTTACTGCCTGTCCTCTTTCATGCGCCGCTCCATCTCGCGCCCTGCGTCGCGCGCCGCAATGGCGTGCCGCTTATCGTACAGCTTTTTGCCGCGCGCAACGGCCAGCTCCACCTTGACGCGGCCATCGCGCAGATACAGGGAGAGCGGCACGAGGCTCATGCCGTCGGCCTGCTGCTGTTTGCCGAGGCGCACGATCTCGCGCTTATGGGCGAGGAGCTTGCGCGTGCGGAACGGGTCGTGGTTGTAGATGTTGCCCTGCGCATACGGACTCACGTGCATGCCGAAGAGCAGCAGCTCCCCGTTTTTGACCTGCGCGTAACTGTCCTTGAGGTTGAGCTGCCCGGCGCGGATGGACTTGACTTCGGTCCCCTGCAGCGCAATGCCGCATTCGAGCGTATCCTCGATAAAGTAATCATGCCTTGCCTTTTTGTTTTGCGCGAGCACCTTTACGCCGCGTTTGACCGCCATGTCGACGTCCCTCCTTTCGCGCAGGATCATATATTCTTTTGGTATTATAGCCGGGTTTCAGCAGCAAGTCAATCGTCGCCGTATCCGCATCCACACGGGCGACCTGCACGCGCACCCGGTCGCCAAGGCGCAAAACGCGCCCGCTGCGCTCGCCCACAATGCGATATTGCCGGAGTTCCGGCCGGTACCAGTCGTCCGTAAGCGTGCGCAGGGAAACAAACCCCTCCGCGGTATTGTCCAGCTCCACATAGAACCCGCCGCCCGTCACGCCGGAGATCACCCCGTCGAACGTTTCGCCGAGCTGGCCCTGCATATACTCGCAGCGCTTGACGTCCTCCACGGCGCGCTCCGCCTCCATGGCGCGGCGCTCCGCGTCGCTCGTTTCCACGGCGAGCGCAGGAAGCGACGCATGCAGGCGCGCACGCCGCGCGGGCGTAAGTTGTCCATGCAGGTGCCATTTGAGGATGCGATGCACCATCAGGTCGGGATAGCGGCGAATGGGCGACGTAAAATGGCAGTAATCGGACAAGGCCAGGCCATAATGGCCGAGCGGGCGCTCGTCATACCGGGCGCGCTGCATGGCCCGCAACAGCAGGCGGGAGATGACGCGTTCCTCCGGCCTGCCGGACGCCCGTTCCGTGACGCGGCGGAGCGTCCGCGGCTGCGCCCCTTCCGCCACGGAAAACCCATACCCCAGCGTCTGCAAAAAGGCGTTGAGTTCCCGCAACCGGTCGACCGACGGCGGTTCATGGACGCGGAACAGCCCCGGCAAGCCGCGCTCGCGCAGAAACCGGGCGACCGCTTCATTGGCCAGAAGCATACATTCCTCAATGATGCGGTCGGCAATGCCGCGCTCCGCCGGGGCGAGCCCGACGGCGCGCCCCTGCGCATCCACCTCAATCGCGCTTTCGGCAATTTCAAAGTCGATACTGCCGCGGGCGCAGCGCCGGGCGTACAGCAGTTTTTGCAGCCGCGCAAGATTCAACAGCGTCGGCACGGCATCCGCATACCGCTCGCGCAGCGCCGGATCGCCCCCGATTAGCGCGCTCACATCGCCGTAAACCAGCCGATGGCGGGAGCGGATAACGGTCTCCGCAATGCGCGCCGATACGACGTTGCCGCCCGTATCGAGCTCCATGAGGCAGGAGAGCGTCAGGCGGTCCTCGCCCTCGTTGAGCGAGCAGATGCCGTTTGAGAGCGCCTCCGGCAGCATGGGGATCACGCGGTCGACGAAATACACGCTCGTACCGCGCAAGCGCGCCTCCCGGTCGATCACGCTGCCGGAGCGGACATAGGCGGCCACATCCGCAATGTGGACGCCGAGACGCATCCCGCCTCCGCCAAGCGCTTCGAACGAAACGGCATCGTCAAAATCCTTGCTGTGCGGCCCGTCGATGGTGACGGTAAAAACGTCGCGCAGATCGATCCGGCCCGCCGCCGCCTCGGCCGTCACCGACTGCGGCAGGGTCCCCGCCTGTTCCAGCACCGCTCCGGGGAAGACGTCCCGCACGCCGAACCGGCGCACAACCGCCAGCACATCCACGCCCGGTTCACCACGGCGGCCAAGCAGCTCCACAATGCGCCCCGACATGGGGTGCTCGCCATCCGGATAGCGTTCGATCACGGCGACCACGCGGTCGCCGTCCCTTGCGCCCCCGGCGTCCCTTTCCGACACGAGCAACCGGGGGATGTGCCGGTCATCCGCCACCACGTAGCCGCCGGCCATCGTCCCCACGACCTGTGACCACGCGCGCGTCTCCACCCGCGCCACCTCGCCCTCCGGGCCGTTGCGGCCATTGCCGGCGTAGCGCACGAGCACGCGATCGCCGTGCATGGCGCCATGCATCGCGTCCGCAGGAAGGAACCAGTCCGCCGAACCGTCGTCCGGTTGAAAATAGCCGAATCCGCGCGCCGTCATCTGTATAACGCCGGATACAAGGGCTTCCCGACGCCTGCCGCGTCCTCCGTCATGCGCCAAAGCGTTGCGCCTCCTTTCCCTCTATCTTGCCCCGCCGCGCCCCTCAAGCCGCATGCTTGCCGAAAGGACAAAAAAGACGCTCCATGATGCGTCATGGAGCGCCGGCGCGATTTTCAAATCAACCAACGACGGCCAGCACAATGGCCAGTACGCCAAGGATGATCGCAAGAATCACCGTGGTGCGCTGAAGCTTTGCTTCCCGGCTTGCCGCCTTGCCGCGCGCCGTGAATGACTGCGTATCGGTCCCGAATGCGGAACCCATGCCGGCGGTCTTGGTCTTCTGCATCAATACGACGATGATCAGCAGCACGGCAACCAACAGCAGCGCGATCGTGATAATGGTCGAAACGAGTTCCATCTCTCTCATCCTTTCCGCCCGACGCTTGCGGGCCAAACCCGTCGGAGGCGGGCAATCAAACTTTGGGCTCTGCCATGCGGGAAACGCCTGCGCTCCCTAACGCACAACGGCGGCGCATCCGCGACGGCTGCATTGCGCATTATACCACGCGACCAGCCAGAGTTCAAGAAAAACAGCGCGCTTTTTTTCAAAAAACGGGCGGTTTTCCGCATGCGTTACGCTTCGATAAGGCTCTTCCCCGTCATCTCCGCCGGTACGGGCAGGCCAAGCAGCATAAGCAGCGTAGGCGCCAGGTCGGACAGGCGGCCATCCCCGCGCAGTTTTACATCCTTTCGCGCATCATCCACGAGGATGCACGGAACGGGATTGGTCGTGTGCGCAGTAAAAGGCGCGTTCGCCGCCGTATCCCACATCAGCTCGGCGTTGCCGTGATCGGCCGTGATGATGCAGCGGCCGCCGGTGCCGCGCACCGCCTCAACCACGCGGGCCACGCAGGCATCGACCGCGTGTACTGCGGCCACGGCAGCCTCCATGACGCCGGTATGGCCGACCATGTCGCAGTTGGCAAAGTTCAGGATCATCACGTCGTACTTGCCGCTTTCGATGCGGCGCACGGCCTCCTCCGCCACCTCATAGGCGCTCATCTCCGGCTTCAGGTCGTAGGTGGCGACTTTGGGCGACGGAATCAGCGCACGATCTTCGCCGGGATTCGGCGCTTCCACGCCGCCGTTGAAGAAGAACGTCACATGCGCATACTTCTCCGTTTCGGCAATCCGAAGCTGGGTGAGCCCGGATGCGGCGAGGTATTCGCCGAGCGTGTTGCGCAGCATCTCCGGCGCAAACGCGATATGCAGTTTCCCTTCAAACGTCTTATCATACTGCGTCATGGAAACGTAGTACAGCGGGAAAAAGCCATCCCGGCGGGCAAAGCCGTCGAAATCCGGCAGAATGTACGCACGGGTGATCTCCCGCGCCCGGTCCGGGCGGAAATTGAAGAAGATCACGGAATCGTTCGGGCGGATCGTGGCAACCGGCTGCCCGTCCGCGAGCACGACCGTCGGTTTGACAAACTCATCGACCACGCCCTCGTCATAGCTCTGCTGCATGGCCTGAACGGCGCTTGTGGCGGTCACGCCTTCGCCATAGGTCATTGCGGCATAGGCGAGCTGTACGCGCTCATAGCGGTTGTCTCGATCCATCGCATAATAACGCCCCATAACGGTGGCAATCCTGCCGCAGCCGATCTTTTCGAGCGCTGCTTCGAGCTGTTCGATGTAGCCCTTGCCGCTCGAAGGCGGCACGTCGCGCCCGTCCATAAAGCAATGGAAATAGACGCGGGTAAGGCCATGACGATGCGCCATCTCGGCAAGCGCCTCGGCATGGCGCAGATGGCTGTGCACGCCGCCGTCAGAGCACAGCCCGAGCAGATGCAGCGCGCTGCCCTGGCGCTTGCAATTCTCCATAGCGCCCAGCAACGCCGGATTCTCGAAGAAATCGCCATCCTCGATGGATTTGGTGATGCGCGTGAGCTCCTGATATACGATGCGGCCGGCGCCGATGTTGAGATGCCCCACTTCGGAGTTGCCCATCTGGCCGGCGGGCAGGCCCACATCGAGCCCGCTTGCCTGTAACCGGGTGTGCGGATAGGCGGCGGCGAGCGCACGGACGTGCGCTGCGCCGTCGGTCAAAATGGCATTATATGCCTGTTCCGAACGGCAGCCAAAGCCGTCCAGAATGATCAGGGCGGTAATGGGCTTCATCAGTAGTTGACCACCTTCGAGAAGTCTTCCGCCTTGAGGCTGGCGCCGCCGATCAGGCCGCCGTCGATCTCCGGCATGGCCATGAGTTCGGAGGCGTTCTTCGGGTTCATGCTGCCGCCGTACTGGATGCGCACCTCGGCGGCCACCGCAGGCGAAAACGCCTCGGCAATCGCGTTGCGGATCACGCCGATGGTAGCGTTCGCATCCTCGGCGGTCGCGGTTCTGCCGGTGCCGATGGCCCAGATTGGCTCATAGGCGATGACCACGGACTTGACCTGCTCCGCTTCCATCCCTGCAAGCGCAGCCTTGGCCTGCGCGGACACCAGCGCATCCGTCACGCCGCTTTCGCGCTGTTCGAGCGTTTCGCCCACGCAGATGATCGGCGTGATGCCGGCGGCGAGCGCCGCCTTGGCGCGGGCGTTCACGCCCTCGTCCGTTTCCCCGAAGTACTGGCGCCGTTCGCTGTGCCCGATGATGGCATACTCCACGCCGTAAGCCTTGAGCATGTCGGCGCTAATCTCCCCGGTAAAGGCGCCTTTGGCCGCCCAGTGGACGTTCTGCGCGCCCAGATGCACGTTCGTGCCGGCGACCAGTTTGCTGACCGCACAAAGATCCACAAACGGCGGGCAAACGACCACATCGCATGCGGCATCCCGCACCAGCGGCAGCAGCGCCGACACAAGCGCTTCCGCCTCGCCGGGGGTCATGTTCATCTTCCAGTTGCCCGCTATGATCGGCTTTCTCATATTCGTATCCTCTGTCTTTCCTCTGTTGTTCGTTCCTTCGGTTACTTATCGTTGAGCACGGCCACGCCGGGCAGCACCTTCCCCTCGAGGAACTCGAGCGATGCGCCGCCGCCGGTGGAGATGTGCGTCATCTTGTCGGCAAAGCCCAGCTTTTTGACGGCGGAAGCGGAATCGCCGCCGCCGATGATCGTCGTTCCCTTGCACGCGGCGCAGGCCTCCGCGATCTTCTTCGTTCCCTCGGCAAACGCCGGGAATTCAAACACGCCCATCGGCCCGTTCCAGATGACCGTCCTGGCCGCCACGATGGTCTTGCTGAACAGCGCCACCGTCTCCGGCCCGATGTCCATGCCCTGCCAGCCCGCCGGAATCTCGCTGGACTTGACCACCTTGTGATCCGCCTCGGCATCGAACCGGTCGGCTACGACGTTGTCCACCGGAAGGAGCAGGTTGACGCCCTTGTCCTTCGCCTGCTGCATGAGCGATTTGGCCAGCTCCACACTGTCCGCATCGAGCAGGGAGTCGCCGATCTCATAGCCCTGCGCTTTCAGGAACGTATAGGCCATGCCGCCGCCGATGATCAGGCTGTCGCACTTGGAAAGCAGGTTGGTAATCACGCCGATCTTGTCGGCGACCTTGGCGCCGCCGAGAATCGCCACAAACGGCCGCTCCGGATGCTCCAGCGCCGCGCCCATCACGCCCAGCTCCTTGCCGATCAGGAAGCCGGCGACCGCCGGCAGATACGCCGCTACGCCAGCCGTGGATGCGTGCGCGCGATGCACCGTGCCGAACGCGTCCGAAACGTACAGCTCCGCGAGCGACGCCAGTTCCTTGGCAAACGCCGGATCGTTGTCGGTCTCCTCCTTGTGGAAGCGGACGTTCTCCAGCAGAACGATCTCGCCCGGCTGCATATCGTCGATGGCCTGATGCGCGCTCTCGCCGATCGTGTCCGTCGCAAAGCGGATCTTCGTCTCCGGCAGGAGGGTCGCCAGACGCGCAGCCACGGGCGCGAGCGAATACTTCGGATCGGCCTTGCCCTTCGGGCGGCCAAGATGGGAGCAGAGGATGACCTTTGCCTTGTGGTCGAGCAGGTACCGGATGGTCGGCAGCGCCGCAACAATGCGCTTGTCGTCCGAAACGCGGCCATCCTCGGTCAGGGGCACGTTAAAATCGACACGAACAAGGACGCGCTTTCCCGCTACGTTGACGTCTTCAATCGTTTTCTTTGCCATTGTACTCTATCTCCTTTGTTGTATGTTCTTAGCCGGGCCCCACCCTAAACCTCATAGGCCCCCATATCTTGTACCACCAATGCGGGGGTAAAGTCAATCCCCGCGGCAACGACATTTTCCATCGCCGCTGCGGCCCCCGCCGCGCCCGATACATGCGTGAGCAGCAGGCGCTTTGCGCCGGCAGATCGCGCCAGCCGCGCCGCCTGCGCGGGCGACAGATGCACGGGCGGTTTTACGGCCGCATCCTCATTTGAGAAGCATGCGTCGGCAAGCAGGACGTCCGCCCCCTTCGCAGCCTCCGCCAGCGACGGCAAATCGCCGGAATCTCCCGTATAGAACAGCGTGCGCGCGCCGTCCGATATGCGGGCGGCAAACGTCGGCACGGGATGCCGGGCCGGGAACAGGCGTACGGTCAGCCCGCCGATGCGATGCACCGCCCCGGCCGCCGAGCGTTCCCAAAGATAGGCCGCATGGTCGAGCAGCAACGCCGCCGCATCCGCCGGCGCCTCCGGCGCGACAATGGGCAAGCGGATGCCGGCCGCCTCCAGCGCATAGCGCAGCACGCCAAGATCGGACGCATGGTCCATGTGCAGATGCGAAATCACCGCGCCGGAGAGCGCCGTAACCGGGCAGAGCCGCAGCAGGTTGGACACCACGCCGCTGCCGCAGTCAAGCAACAGACGCGTCTGCCCGCTTTCGATCAAATAGCCGGAGGTAGCGCCTCCCGCCGCAGGGCAGGGACCGTACCGGCCGAGGACCGTCAGCCTCATATCAGCGCACCCTCCGTTTCGTCCCCCGCTGCGTCACGGCGCGGCCGGAAGGGGCCAGCGTCCCGCGCAGTTGCGGCGGCAGATAGTTCAGCAGGCAGGCGCCCACGGCACCGCATACCAGTCCCTGCATGAGATTGAGCGGGATCTCATAGGCCGCAATCAGATATTGCCCAAAAACCGTGAGATCATAGACAAAGTAGCCCGCTACCATGATCGCTTCCGCAAGGAACGCCGCCCGGAAGCACTGTTTCCATCCGCTGCAGCGCGCGCCAAACGCGCCGATGAACAGCGCCATGCCGCCCTTGATGAGGATTGTGCCGATGATGTAGGAATAGCTGCCCACGATCAGATCGGCTACGGCCATGCCGAGCGCCGCCGCGAGCGCCCCCCAGGGCCCGCCCAACAGCAGCGCCGCAAGGAACGCACAGGCATCCCCCAGCGTGACATACACGCCGGCATCGCGCCCGCCCGCGGTCACGTCCAGCGGCACCGGCACGCGCACCAGCGCCGTAATGAGCACGGTAAACAGCAGCAGCGCGCCAAAGGGCAGCCAGCGCTTCAACTGTGGATTCATGTCCCGTCGCCTCCTCCCACCTGACGCGGGCGCCGCATCAGGGGATGTCAATAGGATTTTGCAAAATACATGCGCGTCACGGCAGGCTTGCCGCAATGGATGCAGACAGCGTCCTCCGGCACCGCCGCGTCGTCAAACGGCATGCAGCGCGTTGTCGCGCCGGTCTTTGCACGGATCTCGTCCTCGCAATCGCTGCAGCCGCACCACGGGGCGAGCACAAAGCCGTTTTGTACGCCGGCGGCCAGCTCGTCGAACGTGGACGCTTTCACCGTCTTCGCTTCGCGGAAAGCAAGCGCTTTTTGGAACATCCCGTCATGGACGGCGTCGAGCAGCTCCTTCAGCGTATCGGCAAGATTCTCCATCGGCAGCGCCTGCTTCTCAAGCGTATCGCGCCGCACCGCCACGACCTGCCCGTTCTCGATGTCGCGGGGGCCGACCTCCACGCGCACCGGGACGCCCTTCATCTCCCACTCGTTGAACTTCCAGCCGGCGCTCTGATCCCGGTCGTCGAGCTGCGCCCGCAGCCCAGCGGCCTTGAGCGACTCCAGCAGCTCGTTCGCCTTCTCCAGCACGCCGGGTTTGTGCATGGCGATGGGCAAGATGACGACCTGCACGGGCGCTACGCGCGGCGGCATGACAAGGCCGCGATCGTCGCCATGCACCATGATGATCCCGCCGATCATGCGCGTGGACACGCCCCACGAAGTCGTATAGCACGGCTCCAGCCGCCCTTCCCTGGAAAGGTACTGGATGTCATACGCCTTGGCGAAGTGATCCGACAGGTTGTGGCTTGTGCCCATCTGCAGCGCCTTGCCGTCCTGCATCATGGCCTCGAGCGTATAGGTCGCATAAGCGCCGGCAAACTTCTCGCTCTCGCTCTTGCGGCCACAGATGACCGGGACGGCCAGTACGTCCTCCATGAACGCGCGATAGGTGCGCAGCTGCTGGAGGGTCTCCTCCTGCGCTTCCTCGGCCGTGGCGTGCGCCGTATGTCCCTCCTGCCACAGGAATTCGCTCGTGCGCAGGAACGGGCGCGTCGTCTTTTCCCAGCGAACGACGTTGCACCACTGGTTGAGCAGCAACGGCAGATCCCGGTACGACTGAATCCATTTGCTGTACATGGAGCAGATGATCGTCTCGCTCGTGGGGCGAACGCAAAGCCGCTCGGTCAGCAGCTCGTCGCCGCCATGCGTGACCCACGCAACCTCCGGCGCAAACCCCTCCACATGCTCCGCCTCCTTTTTGAGAAGGCTTTCGGGGATAAACAGCGGAAAATAGGCGTTCTGATGCCCGGTCGCCTTAAAGCGCGCATCGAGATCCTGCTGGATCAGTTCCCAGACGCGATAGCCGTACGGCTTGATGACCATGCAGCCGCGCACCTCGGAATAATCCACCATGTCCGTCTTGAGGATCACGTCGGTATACCACTGAGGAAAATTCTCCTGCCGCGACGCAATCTGTGTCACAAAACCTTCGTTTTTGTTGTTCCCTTTACCCATCGTATTGTTCTCCCGCTTTTAAGATTTCCTCCAAGAGTTCATCGAGCGTGGCGTCGTCCGGCGCGCAATGCGCGCCATCCTCCGGCAGCACTTCCCGCACGGTTGGGACCGGCTCCGCCTCCCCGTCCTCCTCCGCAAAGGTCGGAGGCGCCGGCGAAGCAGGGGCGTCTTCCGGCCGCTCCACGGGCGGCGCGCTTTCCGGCGGCTCCACGGGCGGCGAAGCAGGCATAGCGTCCCGTTGTTCCGCAGGCGGCGTTTCCGGCGTCCCCCCGGCCGCAGGCTCCGGCGCAGGCGGGTACCCGCCCTCGGGGGGAATGCGGTTTTGCAGGCGATAGATATTGCGCATCAACTGCGCCGGATCGCCGGCGGCATCCGGCAGCTCCATCGGCCCCGCATATGGCATTTCGTGCAGCCCCTGCACCTCATCCCTGAGTTCGGACGGCCCGATGCGATGGCCGCGGCTGAAGGCGGCAAACCGTTCGGCGTTTGCCGCCGCCTCCGCCGCCGCGCTCTCGAGAGCGGCGTTATAGGCCGCGATGGCCGTCTCATACTCGGCCACGATCGCCTCCGTCCGGCTGAGCAACTGGGCGCTCTGCCGGCGCGCCTCCTCGGTCATGCGGGCCGCGTCCATCTCCGCAGTGGCGCGCAGCGACTCCGCCGCCGCCCCGGCGTCATCCAGAATCCTTTTGGCGCGCGTCTCCGCATCCGCGATAACCTCCGCCGCCGTCTCGTGCGCATGCGTAAGCGCGCTGACAATGGCCGCTTCGCGGGAATGGTAGCCGTCGATCAGACCGTCCATGGTCTGGACGCGCTGTTCGAGCTGTGCGATATGCGCCTCCCGCTCCGCAAGCCGGGCAAGCAGTTCCTTTTTGCGCATGGCCCTATACCTCCAGTCTGATCTGTTCCGGCGCGGGGCTCTGATAGCCCATGTGCGCATAGCCGGCCGGCATGACGATGCGCCCCCGCGGCGTGCGTGCTATGAACCCGAGCTGCAGCAGATACGGTTCGTAGACGTCCTCGATCGTCGTCGCATCCTCGCCGGTGGCCGCCGCAATGGTATCGAGCCCCACGGGCCGTCCCTGGAACTTGACGATCATCGTGGTCAGCATCCGGCGATCCACGGCGTCCAACCCCAGCTCGTCCACCGCCAGCATTTCCAGCCCCTCGCGCGCCGTGGCGAGGTCGATGCGGCCGCTCCCGCGCACCTCGGCCACGTCGCGCACACGGCGCAGCAGGCGATTGGCGATGCGCGGCGTGCCGCGCGCCCGGGAAGCAATCTCGATGGCGCCCTCCTCGTCCACTTCGATCTGTAAAATATCGGCGCTGCGCAGAATGATCTGCATAAGCGCCTCCGGCTCATACAGCGCAAGCTGCTCCTTAATGCCGAAACGGTCCCGCAGGGGGGAGGTGAGCATCCCCATGCGCGTCGTGGCGCCAATGAGCGTAAAGCGCGGCAAATCCAGCCGGATGCTGCGCGCCGACGGGCCCTTGCCGATGATGATGTCAAGCGCAAAATCCTCCATTGCCGGATACAGCACTTCCTCCACATTGGCGTTCAGACGATGGATTTCGTCGATGAACAGCACGTCGCCGGGGGCAAGGTTCGTGAGCAGTGCAGCAAGGTCGCCCGCGTGCGAGATGGCGGGCCCGCTGGTGACGCGCAGCGAAACGCCCATCTCGTTGGCGATGATGCCGGCCAGCGTGGTTTTGCCAAGGCCCGGCGGGCCATACAGCAGCGCATGGTCGAGCGGCTCGCCGCGGTTCTTGGCCGCCGCGATATAGATGCGCATATGCTCCTTTACCGCGTCCTGGCCGATGTACTCGTTCAGAAAATGCGGGCGCAGGCTGTATTCGGTTCTGGCTTCGTCCTCCCGCATGGAGGAGCTGATGAGCCGTTCTTCCATGATGTCACCTCTCCGTTACCGCTTGGCAAGGCTGCGCAGCGCAAGCGTAATGAGCGTCTCCACGCTGTCGGCCTCCCCGACAGCCGTAACCGCGCGCGAGGCCGAAAGCCCATCATATCCCAAGGATACCAGCGCGGCGACCGCCTCTGCCCGGATATCCGTCCCCGTCTCCATGGCCGGGCCTGCCGCCGCGCCGGCGGGCCCGACCTGTTCGCGCAGCTCCAACAGCACGCGCTGGGCGGTCTTCTTCCCCATGCCGGGCACGCGCTCAAAAGCGGCTGCGTTCTGCGTGGCCACGGCGGCCGCCACGTCCGACGGCGTGAGCACCGAAAGAACCGAGAGCGCGACCTTCGGGCCGATGCGCGTAATGCCGATCAGGCGGCGAAACATATCGCGTTCGGCCGTATCGTAAAAGCCGTAGAGCGCCATCACGCCTTCGGCAAGGTGCAGGTGCGTATACAGGCGCGCTTCGCGCCCGGGCAGAAGCCGTTTGAGCGTTTCGCCGCTGCAGAGCAGCTCATATCCGACGCCTCCGGCCTCGATCACGGCGCGGTCCGCCGCAACCTGATCCACATTCCCGCGAATGAATGCATACATATCGTCGCCATGTCCTCCCCCGCTACCGAATGCGGTATTCCTCAGCTGCCGGACCGATCGTACTGGCGCGGCAAAGCGCGCAGGCAAGCGCGTCCGCCGCATCGTCCGGCTTTGGGATCTGTGGAAGCGCAAGCAGCATGCGCACCATCTGCTGCACGGCATGCTTGTCCGCATGGCCGTCGCCGGTGACGGCCAGCTTGATCTGCATGGGCGTATACTCATAGAGCGGCAGGCCGCTCTGTTGCACCGCCAACAACGCCACGCCTCTGCCGGCGCCTACCGCGAGCGCCGTGGTGGTGTTGCGATAGAAGAACAGTTCCTCAAACACCGCCATATCCGGCCGGAACAGGCCGATGAGCTGGCGCACGCCCGCATACAGCCGCTCCAGCCGCTCCGGGAGCGGCTCGCCCGCCTTCGTTTCGATCACTCCATAATCCACGGCCGTAGCCTTCCCGGCGGCGGCATCGATCACGCCGTAGCCAAGGATCGCATAGCCGGGATCGATGCCCAGAATGCGCACGACACACCACCAAACGCCCATCGACATTGCGCCGGGCGGGCGGCGTCGCCGCCGACAGCCCATAATGCCCGATGGTAGTTTTTATACGGTATACAGTATAGCATGGATCGAAGGAAGTGTAAACAAAAAGGGGGGGCTTTTCCGGCGCAACGCGTCCCGAACGGGCGGCGGCGGAACGCGCCCGTTACGGCAGCGGGTGCGCAGCCGCCGCCGACACCTCATAGGCGACGCGTTGCTCCGCCTTGCCCCCCGGCAGCAGCTTCTCGTACGCGCGGCTTTGAAACCGCCCGCGCACCTGAATCCGGCGGCCGGGCGTCCAGTGAGCGGCGCTGCGGGCCAGCGCGCCCCACACGATGACCGGCAGATAGTCGCGCCTGCCAAACGCGCGTTCGCAGCAGAGCAGCACGTCCGCAATCTCCCGCATGAGCGGCGTTACCCGGTAGACGGGTATGCGGCAGACCGTGCCGGTGAGCAGCACTTCGTTCTCCGTACCTGTTGGGGGAACGGCATTGCCGGCAGGGCCCTCCGGGCAAAACTCCGCCGGTACCGCCATCCCGGGCGGCGGCAGCGGCTCCAGCCGACGCGCATAGGCGGTGACCAGCAGATGCCGCCCCGCCTCGTCGTATCTGTCATAGGTGCGCAACTGCCCCTCCACGCGCAGCCATGCGCCCTTTGCAATTTCCCGGGCAAGGAGACGCTCCGGCACGGTAACGGGAAGGCGGTCAATCGTGCCGGAACGGCGGGTCACGGCCAGCGGCAAATGAAAAAAGGCCTCGTCGCGCACCGCGTGGCTAAACGCCGGCGCCTCCTCCGCAATGCCGCACAACAGCAGCCGGTTGATATCGGTCGGTTCCATATCGCGCATACCTCCTTCGAGGGTCGTCCTCGAAACAATATATGCGCGTCGCCGCCGCTCAGCCCGAAAAGCGCACGCCATGCCAGCATTCGGGCGACCGGGTAAAAAAGCGGCAGGAAATGCGCCGCCAAAACGAAAAAGAGGCGGCGGTTCCGTCCCCTCTTCCGACATCCGTGATGTTGCGACGCGGTCCTTCCCGCATCGGGGCAGTCGCCCGCCCAACGCCCGTTCAGCGCCACGGGATCGTCCCGGCATCGGGCGGGGCGGCAGGCTTTCGCCCGCGCCGTTCAGCCGCTGTATTTGGCGACCCACTCGGCCATCTGCTCGTCGGAAATGCCGAAGTAGGATTGCATGCCGTCGAGCGCATACTGCGGGCGGTTGCGGATGATATTGCGCAGCAGGTCCAGCGCGCCCTCCCAATCCGCCATGCTCTTGGGCCGGCCCCAGCGGGCGATGTGCCGTTCCATCTCTGGACGCATTGCATCGGCCAGCTCGTCGACAATGGCGATCAGGCGCTCGGGATTGAAGTACGTGTAGACGACCTCCACATAGCGTTCGGCGCACATGAGCCGCCAGGCCTCGTTTTTCTCCAGCCCGACATAGATGTTCATCAGCGTCAGGGAGCCATCGTTCGACGGGACGCCGGTCTTGCTGAAATAGCTGGAGATGATATTGCGCCGGTAACTGTTCTGCGGATTGAAGCACCAGTCCAGATCATAAAATATCGGGCGCCATTTGACGGTATAATCCTGTGAACGCCAATACTTCTGGTTAAACATGTCGGAGTTGCAAAAATACGTCTGGGCGATGAAATAGTCCGTAAAGGCGCTCACGTCCACCCATTCGGCGAACTGGGCGAACACAGCATCGTCGGACAGATCCCGCTCCACAGCGAACGCAAACACACGCTTGATGTCCGCGTTGCCGCCCTGCAGCACCGTCGTATTGCGCTGTATGATATCGACCGCGTCGCCGTCCACGCCGTAGTGGTTGACCAGATAGTCCTTGTTCTGGTCCTCATTGAGGTCATAGATGCCGTAATACCTGCCGTTGAGATACATGACGACCGGCCGGGTAAGCGCATAGTCGATATCCATCCCCATCACGGCGCGCGAGGCAAAGGAATCGCGCATGCGCGCGCCGGTGGAAAAGCCGCCGTAATCCTGCCCGCTGTTGCGCAGCGCAAGCGAAACAAAGGTGGTCAGCTCCGTATCGGAATAGAACGGATACGTCACCTCCGTCTGTCCATAGGCGGCGCGCAGATGGATCGCCAGGGATTTTTGCGAATAGACGAGCGTGCCGGCCCCCTTGGCCTTGATGCCGCAGGGGAACTGAACGCCGAGCGTCCCATCCGGCTCATAATACTGGATAAAAGCCTCGCGCTCCACCTTTTCGGAACGCTTGGTGGCGGCGAGCACGCGCGCAATATCGTCCGGATCGCCGTTGACGCAGACAACCGGCAGCGTATGCGGCTCCTCAAACAGATAGGTAAACGAGGTGATCTCCGATGGCTGCAGGCCCGCCGAAAAGGCGGCGGCGCGCACCACCGTGTTTTTTGAAATGGTTATGGGGCCCTCATAGAGCGTCGAACTTTCGGTCGGCTTGGAGCCGTCGGTCGTATAGCGGATCTGGGCGTCAACCGTCGTGGTGGACATCGCCAGCGCAAAGGGCTCCGTCTGGTAAAGCCCCGTTTCCGACAAAATGGGCTGTGCGGCATAACCGGTCGTGACGGCCGTGCTGTTCTTCGCGCCACGCGTCGCCTTGGAAAAAAAGACGCGCTCCACGCTCGCATCCCCCTCCACGCGGCCGCTCGTCACGTCCACCGACAGGGCGCCCGTCACAAACGTATCCACGCGCAGGCCGTTGGAATCGGACAGGATGAGCGTCTCCCCGGACGGCGAGATGCCGAACGTGGCGATGCCCGCTTTCTGTCGCGTCGGGTGCGACGTGGCCTCGATGACGGCGTAGCCGCCAGCCTCGATCGTCACGTCGTCGATACGATACAGGAGCGGTTCCGCATCGCTGTCGGACAGATACCAGCCGGTCAGATCAACCGCTTCGTCGGAGCCGTTGTACAGCTCAATCCAGTCGTTTTTCCCGCTCTTGGCCTCGTTGACTGCGCAAACCTCGCTGATATAGACGCCGTCCACATTGAAAAAGCCGAGGGCATCGGCTGATTCATACCCGTATGCATTTTCATAACCGGGGGTTGGCTGCGCATAGTATCGCAGCGAGCCCTCCGCATCCCGCCCGGCGGTGGCGTTGTCCGGCAGGCTCAACGGCAGCGCCAGCCGGTCCTGCCGCATGCCGTCCAGTTTCGTCAGGTATACGGATTCCTCCTCCACCGACAAACCGAAAGAGGCGTGCAGCTCCGCGCCGTCGATCCGGTTCTTACCGGAAAGAAAGATCACCAGATACCCGCCGGCGGCAATCTCCACATCCGGCAACGCCCACTTGAGCGGATTTTCCGCATCGTCGGAAAGATAATACCCGAAAAGGCGAACGGTCTCTTCGGAACCGTTGTACAGTTCCACCCATTCGCTCCGGTCGCCGTCGGCGTCGATGATGCTGTACTTGTTCGTGCGCTGCGCCTCGTTGATGCGCACCGGGTCGCTCGCGTCCATCTCCGTAATGGCGAAAGACGGGAACGTCTGCTCCGAATTGGCTGCGCCGGGCGTGGGATACGCGGTATAAGCGGAAGTCCCGTCCGCCAACGCAACGACCGTCAGCCCGGCGGGAACCTCCGGCTCCCAGGCAAGCTCCGACACGAGCATGCCCTGCCAGTTGGTCAGATAGACGTGCGTATCCGCGCTGCCGAGCTTGAACGACGCCTCGATCCGGTCGGCGCCGGTGTCCCCCGTCAGGTAGACGACGGCGTATTCGCCGGCGCGCAGCGTGCTCTCCGGCAACTGAAAGCGCAGCAGGTTGGAGGCGGAATCGGAAACATAGTAGTTGTCAAGGCGCACATCCTCATCGGATGCGTTATAAATCTCCATCCAGGTTTCGCCGTTTCCGTCCGGCTGCACCTCCGTAATGGAGAGCGCCGTCAGGTCCTGCTCGACATACAGATCGTCGAGCCGGTCGGAGATGGTCGTGGTGTTCGCCGCCCCGGGCGTCGGCGTCCCGCAGTAGCCGTAGGTGCCGTCGTCACGCCGGGCATAGGAGGCGTCCGTGAGCAGGGCCGGGACGTTCAGCTCCTGGACCACTTCGTAATAGGAATCGCACAGGTACAGGGCATCCCCGTTTTTGGAAACGCCAAACCCGGTACAGATGACGTCCGTCTTTTCCACGCCGTTGTTTTCCGTGGCATAGACGATCAGATATTCCCCCGCGCCAATGGTCACCTCCGGAAAGGTGAACTTGTACAGCCTTCGCACGTTATCGGACAGGCCGTAACCGGCAAGATTGATGTCCTCATCCGTTCCATTGTACAGCTCAATCCAATCCGGCGTGCCCGCCGCCTCGTCGATCAGACACCGCTTGTTGCTGGATACCACCTCGTTGATGACCAGGCCCGCCTTCCCGCCGGAATCGGCCGGCAACAGCGAACAGGCCGCAAGCACCGGCTGTACGGCCACAAGACAGACAAACAACAGGATGAGCATCGCGCGCTTTTTCATGCTTCTCTCCATACGGCAGCGGCGCCGTCGACATCTCTTTCCATTATATCACAGGTTGCGTCCGTTTTTCTGCAAACAGTCTGTGAACCATTTGCCGTCTCCCCCTCTTCGCGGCGGACGACCCTGCCCCCCTGCGCCGTCTCCTCCGCGCAGAGACCGTCCGGCAGCTTCATCCGGTCCCAAAGGCCATAGGTTTCCGTATGAATCAGCGCATGCAGCAGCTTCTGCTCGATATCGGGGACGGTCCGCGCAATATGGCGGATCAGTTCGCGCGCTTCCTCGCGCTTGGTGCTGCCGGCAATATCGCAATGCGGCGGCAGGATGGGGAGTTCACGTTCCCGGGCGACCGCAACCGCATACCGCTCCGGCAGGAAGATCAGCGGGCGGATAATCGTTACGTCCCGGCGCGAAAGATGCGTCACCGGAGCAAATGTGTTGATGCGTCCCTCGTACATCATGCTCAAAAACAGCGTCTCCAGCACATCCTCCCGGTTGTGGCCGAGCGCCACCTTGTTGCAGCCGCGCGCCACCGCCGCGGTGTTCAACGCCCCGCGCCGCAGCTTGGCGCAGAGCGCGCAGGGACTCCTCTCCTCCCGATATTCGAACACAACCCTGCCAATATCGGTATATACGATGGAAAAATCCATGCCGATACGCGAGGCATACGCCTCCACCGCCGATGTGTCGAGTTTTTTCAAGCCGAGATCCAGCATGACGGCGCATACATCAAATTTGGTATAGGAAAAGCGCTGGTAAAGCTTCATGGCCTCCATCAGCAACAGGGAATCCTTGCCGCCGGATACGCCGATGCAGACGCGATCGCCATCCTCGATCATCCGATAGCGTTCGTCCGCACGGCGGATGCAGCCCAATACCCTTTTCATGAGCGCCTATTCCTCCGTTTCTTCGCTGTAGACGGAATAGTCCTCCACGATATACAGGATATCGCAACACTTCCGCCCGCTGGACTGGTTGCTGATTGCGCCGGAAGCGTCCGCCATGACCGCAGATCCGCCGCCGTCCAGATTGAACGCGACCGTGCAGCCAAGATCGTACATCAGTTGCGACAGGTCGATCATGGTGATGCCGTCCGAGCCGCCGGCTCCCCGGCCATCCACCGTGACAAACAGGTAGTGGCCCGGCTCGATATAGCCGATCACGCTGCGTGGATTCGCCCGCTGTACCGTGCTACGGAACTGGCTGCTTTCGGTTTTCGGCTGGCCATTCTCGTCGAGGAGGCTCGGGCCAAACGTCCAACACTGGTATGCGCCGCGCGCCACGATCGCTTCCATGTCCGTCTCGTCGGGTCCATAGGTCTGCATCGTCCCATCCGCATACAGCACGCAAGCATCCCGGCGCTTGTCAATCGTATCCCGGTACAGCACGCCGTTGCGGATGACCGGCCCGCCGTTGTCCTTCCATGCGTAATAATCCCCATTGATGGCGACGATGGCGTCATGCCTTGCCGCAATGTCCTCCATGACCTCGGAACCGCGATATCGGTCCTTGCCAAATGCGGTGCGAAAATGGCCCAGATCGCGCAGCAGGATGTCGGCCACATAATAGGTCAGATCCTCCTGTTCAACCGTCTCGAGCGTATAGCTGATCGTTTCACTGCGAAAATAGCCTTCCCCCCGTTGGACCCCCACATAGGAAAAGGCTGCAAGATGCTTCTCGCCAAGGAGGCTGTCCTCCAGAATGGCGGGCAGTGTTGCAAGATCGGAAATACTGCCGACGGCACACAGCAACAAGGCCTCCGCGTCGGCCTCGTCGATGACGCCGTTCCCCGTCACATCGGCGATCCCCGACTCCTGCCGCAGGCATGCCGCGGCTGCCGCCGCCGTCACGGGCGCCTCCTGCGCCCGGGCGTCGGTCGCAACCGAAGCGCCCGCTGCGGGATCGTCCGTTCCCGGCGTCTGGGCATCGATGGCCCGTGCAACGCCGCACAGGCAGAAAGCGAGCAGAACGGCCAAAACCGGCCGCAAGAAGCGAATTGCCGCGCTCATCCCTCTACCTCGCCGGACGACGCGGCTCCCGCATCCTCCTGGAGCAAGGGCGCGCCGATATACAGGATATCGCTCGTGGAGCGGCCGCCGGCGAAGGGCTCGTTCACCACGCCGGTTTTGGACGCCATAACGGCCGTCTGTCCGCCATCGAAGTTATAGGCAGCCTTGCAGCCGAGCTCCTGGAAAAAGGCCGAAAGCTGTTCCATCGTCATGCCGCGGGAAGCGCTGCCCTGCCGGCCGTCCACGAGCAGGAAACAGTAATGGCCCGGTTCATAGTACCCGATCGCAGCGCGTGGATTGGTCCCCAGGATGCTCGTGCCGCAGTTGAACTCCGTAAGCGCCTCCCCGTTGGCGTCGAGCAGCATGGGGCCAAACGCCCAGGCGTGGTACGGGTCCCCCTCCGCCAAAATTTCTGCAAAGGTAACGCCTTTTTCAAAGGTCACGAGCCTGCCGTCGCGGTAGAGCACGCAGATATCCACCCGGTCATCGATGGAGTCCTTATATACCACGCCGTTGCGGACAACGGGTCCCTTGCTGCGGTAGGAATAGAAGTCGCCGTTGATGGCGATGACCGCATCGTTATCCGTTGCCATTTTGAGAACGGTCTCGCGCCCGCCACGGTATTCCCCGCCTGAAAATGCGGTCGCAAACGACGAGATGTCGCGGATATAGATGTCGGCGAGATAACAGTTGCTGTCATAGGAGCGCAGGGTATGCAACGTGACGCTGACCATATCGCTGCGATAGGAGGTGTCCGTCATAATGGGGCCGAGGTAGGAGAACCGTTCCGCATACCGTTCGCCGAGCAGCGCGCCGTTGAGCTTGCCGACCAGATCAAAGAAGTCGTTGATGCGGCCGGTCGCCCGCAGAAGAATGGCCGTCGCGTCGCCGGCGCTCACGGAGAGATCGCCGGTCACGTCCGCAATGGATACCGTCGCGTCGGCGGGCTGCTGTCCCGCCGCCAGGCGCAGCGCATGCGCCGCGTCGGCGGCAGTGATCCCGCCGTCGCCGTTGAGATCCCCCAACTGCGCCACGTCGCCGTCGGCAGCGAACGCCGCATGGAGGGGCGTGGCGATTGCCAGCGCCAAAACTATCGAAAACAGCCGGAGCAATACGGCTCGCTTCATATCCGCCTCCTGAAACAAAGGGCGCGGACGCCGCGCGCGAGCGGCAATCCACTGCGCCATCGGTAGCATTGTACAGCATAGTGGCCTTCATGCGCAAGATGGGAATCTTCCTCTTGCCAAACGTTCTGTTTTTTGTCATAATATAAATGCACATCCGCATTAAAGCGGACCGGACCTACTCCACTTATTAGTCCCGGCCACGCTCAATAAAGGAGGTACAGACAAAACCGCTGGCTCGCGGTGCGGCAGTGTGGAGACCTGTCGTAAAGCATCCGTCACGTATGCGGGCGGAAGCGAGGTGGGCAGTTGATGAAGTTCGTGCCCATCAGAGCCGGAAAGCAGATGGCAAACGTAACACTCAAAGGCATCAAGAAGATCTACCCCTACTCAGGCAACGACGAAAAGAAAACAAAAAAGAAGAAGGGCGACCAGCAATCGGAGGAAAACAAGCCGAACCTCCTGCGCACGGATAAGGGCGTCGTCGCGGTACAGGATTTCAACCTGGAAATCGCGGACAAGGAATTCATCGTGCTGGTCGGGCCTTCCGGCTGCGGCAAATCCACCACGCTGCGCATGATCGCCGGCCTGGAGGAGATCTCCGAAGGCGAGCTTTACATCGGCGACCGTCTGGTCAACGACGTAGCGCCCAAGGACCGCGACATTGCGATGGTCTTCCAGAACTACGCGCTGTATCCGCATATGACCGTGTATGAGAACATGGCCTTTGCGCTCAAGCTGCGCAAGCTCCCGAAGAAGGAGATCGATCAAAAGGTTCGTGAGGCCGCCGCGATTCTCGACATCACCGAATACCTGCAGCGCAAGCCCAAGGCGCTTTCCGGCGGCCAGCGGCAGCGCGTCGCCATCGGCCGCGCCATCGTGCGCGAACCTCAGGTTTTCCTGATGGACGAGCCGTTGTCCAACCTTGACGCCAAACTGAGGAACCAGATGCGCGCCGAGATCATCAAGCTCCGCCAGCGTATCGATACAACATTCATCTACGTCACGCACGATCAGACCGAAGCCATGACGCTCGGCGACCGGATCGTGGTCATGAAGGACGGCTTTATCCAGCAGATCGGGACACCGCAACAGGTGTTCGACACGCCGTCCAATCTGTTCGTCGCCGGCTTCATCGGTACGCCGCAGATGAACTTCTTTGATGCAAAGCTGCAAAAAGCCGCCAACGGCGACTATTATGTTACGGTGGACGGCATAGATTTCGGCCTTGCCGCCGACAAGCAGCAGATCCTGCGCGACAAGGGCATTGAGCCGCAGGATATTACGCTGGGCGTGCGCCCCGAGCACATCATGCTCTGCGCGGAAAACGCCGCCGAGAGCCACATCAAGGCGACCGTGGACGTGTCCGAGATGATGGGTTCCTCCATCCACCTCCATGTCAACGCCAACGGCAAGGACGTGGTGCTCGTGCTCGCCACCGTCGACCTGCCCGCCGAGCACCGCATGGGCTTCCACTATGGCGATGCGGTCAACTTCGCGTTTGGCGGCAACGTCATGCACCTGTTCGGTGCGGACGGCAAAAATCTGCTGTACTAGTATATCGGCTTCCAAAACGCATGGGACACGGGCAAGTTGCCCGTGTCCCATTTTCTTTGTGCTGCGACAGATCTGCGCCGCTGTGTTTTGCAGAGCAGCCGGCGCGCCGGCCCCGTCCTCCTTTCGACCGTTTGCGGCAGCGGTTCAGGCCATGCGACCATCGGCCCAACCTCAGCCAGTTGGAAATCCGGTTCGCAGCCGGGCGGCAAGCGCATAGAGAAACTCCTTCGTTTCCGGCGGGCAACATTCGCTGCACCAAGGCAACAGCCGCCGCAGCAACGGTTTGTTCCCCGTTTCCCATGCTTCGCGGATTGCCACGCGCAGATTGCGCTCAATCTGCTGCGGCGATGCATGCAGCCGCTGTCCGGCCATTGCATAGGCCTCCGACAGGTGTTCCAACTCCGGCTGGTCGCGTAAAATCCGCAGGATGGCGACTGCCTGCGCATATCCACGCCTGCTCGCTCTCAAACCAACATCCAGCAACAATCTTTCAGCCTCCATAAGACTGCCCTCCCCAATTGTTTTTTTGTTTTTGGCTCGGGTATTTTGACATATTTTTACAAGAATTGCAAGCATATCGCAGGAATTCGCCCAATATCGACGAATTTCGACGTTTTTCGAAAAGCGACGGGCCGCAGCGGACCGTCGAAGCGGAAAAGCGGGCAGGCCGCGGCAGGCCGTCGAAGCGGAAAAGCGGGCAGGCCGCGGCGGACCGTCGAAGCAGAGTGGATTGCGCGCGGCAACGACAGGGGACGCCTCCATGCGCCGCCTCCATGCGCCGCCTGCATCCGTGGATTCTCCGCTTTCGAGCAACATCGCCTTTACAAAACCGCCCCGGTATCGTAAGATGGATATGCAACAGGGCGCGAACCAGGCCAATATCCGCAGGCAACGGGCCGCAGGCGCGCGCCCGGTTTTTAACAGAACGAAAGGAGCAATCCGTATGGGACTTTTGAAAGCGGCTGCCGGCGCGCTTGGCGGCGTACTGGCGGATCAATGGCGCGAGTATTTTTACTGCGCCACCATGCCGGAACACGTACTGGCCACCCGGGGGGTGAAACGAACCTCATCCCGCAGTTCCAACACCCGCGGCGAAGAAAACATCATTTCCAACGGCTCCGTCATCGCCGTCAACGAGGGCCAGTGCATGATGATCGTCGAGCAGGGCGCCATCGTGGAGTTTTCGGCCGAGCCGGGCGAATTCGTATGGGACAGCTCCACCGAGCCCACGATCTTTTACGGCGGCCTCGGCAAGGGCATCCGCGACAGCTGGCAGACGCTTAAAAAACGGTTTACGGCCGGCGGCGACACCATGAAGGATCAGCGCGTATACTTCTTCAATACCAAAGAGATCGTCGGCAATAAATATGGGACGGCCAATCCCGTGCCCTTCCGGGTGGTGGATCGCAACATCGGACTGGACGTCGATATTGCGATCAAGTGTTTTGGCGAGTACTCCTATAAGCTGACCGATCCCATGCTGTTCTACAAGAATGTCTGCGGCAATATCAGCGCCGACTATACGCGCGACCGCATCGACAGCCAGCTAAAAAGCGAAGTGCTGACGGCGTTGCAACCCGCATTTGCCAAAATCTCGGCCCTGGGCATCCGTTACAGCGCCGTTCCCGGCCATACGGCGGAGCTTGCAGAGGCGCTCAACGAGGCGCTCTCGCAAAAGTGGGGCGCCCTGCGGGGCATCAGCATCGCCTCCATCGGCGTGAGCTCGGTCACGGCCAGCGAAGAGGACGAGGAGATGATCAAGGAGCTGCAGCGCAACGCCGCTCTGCGCGATCCGCGCATGGCCGCCGCGCATCTCGTCGGCGCACAGGCGGAGGCCATGAAATCCGCCGCCGCCAACGAAGGCGGCATGGGCGCCGTCGGCGGGTTCTTTGGCATGAACATGGCGCAAAGCGCCGGCGGCGCGAACGCCCAGAACCTGTTCCAGATGGGACAGCAGCCGCCCGCTCAGCCGGTGCAGCCGTCCCAGCCGGCGCCGGCCGGAAGCTGGGTCTGTTCCTGCGGTACGAAGAATACGGGAAAATTCTGCTCCGAATGCGGCAAGCCGCGCACCGCAGCGCCTCGCTACCGCTGCGACAAATGCGGCTGGGAACCGGCGGACGGGGCGCCACCGCCGAAGTTCTGCCCGGAGTGCGGAGACCGCTTTGACGACGGCGACGTGCGATAGACGGCGCTTCCGCATCGGCGTCATGCGCCGACAAACCAGCATCGCCGCCCGGCCATGGTCGGGCGGCGATGCCTTTTCTGAATTTCCACATGGAACGGCGCACGCAACCGACGCGATTTTGGCAACGCACACTCGCCAAACACACAGGCCGGTCGGCAGCCGCTACCCCGCGATACCCAGCCTCGCGTTTGGAACGAGCGCCTGCAACTGCGCAATCGCGGCGGGGTCCTCCGCCTCCGCAAGCGCCCCCAGCCGGTCGATCAAATCCGGCAGGCCGTCCATGCAGTGCTCGCCATCGTTGAGCGCCATGATCCGTTCGTTTGAGGTGGGCAGCAGGACCTTATCCTCATTGTCGTAGAGCAGTTCTTCATACATCTTCTCGCCTGGCCGCAGACCGGTGTACACGATCTGGATATCCTCATCCGGCCGCAACCCGTGGAAGGCGATGAGCTGCTTTGCAAGGTCCAGGATCTTGACGGGACGCCCCATGTCCAGCACAAAAATCGTATTGGTTCGCTCCTCTGCGTTGGCGTGCAGGATCAGCTGGGCCGCCTCCTCGATGGTCATGAAAAAGCGGACGATATCCGGGTGGGTGATCGTCACCGGCCCGCCGGACTCGATCTGGTGCTCGAGCAGCGGGATCACGCTGCCATGGGAGCCGAGAACGTTCCCAAAACGCACGGCAATGCACTTCATGGGCGTATGCTGCGCATAATACTTCACGAGCAGCTCCGTTACGCGCTTGGTCGTCCCCATCACGTTGGTCGGGTTCACCGCTTTGTCCGTTGAAATCTGTACAAAATGTCCGACGCCGCAGCGGCTTGCCGCCTCCAGCACGTTGCGCGTGCCCAGAATATTGTTCTTGATCGCTTCATAGGGGCTTGTCTCCATCAGCGGGACGTGCTTGTGCGCCGCAGCATGGAACACCACGTCGGGACGATAACGCTCCATCACGAACCGCAGCCGCTCCACGTCCCGGATGCTGCCGATGACAACCTCCACGGGCACATCCTTGCCGTACAGCTCCCGCAGCTCGCATTGCAACTCGTAGGCGCAGTTTTCATAGATATCGAAAACGATGACGGCCTTTGGCGAATATTTGATGACCTGCCGGCAGATTTCAGAGCCGATCGAGCCGCCGCCGCCGGTTACGAGGACGGTACGCCCCTGCAGGCTGTTCAGAATCTTCTCGTTGTTGAGATGTACCTCTTCGCGGAACAGCAGATCGGAAAAGTCCAGCTTGCGGATGGAAACGGTCTCCCCGTCCATGCTCTTTGGCAGATACGACACCATGACCTCGCACCGGGTCTTATGGCAGATCTCGGCGATCTCGCGGAAGCGGCGCCGGCTGATCGACGGGATGGCGAGAACGATGCAGTCGATGGAATACTTTGCGGCAAGGCGCGGAATATCGTCGATCGTGCCGCGCACCTTGCAGCCCAGAATATACTTGCCCTGCTTGGCCGGGTCGTCGTCGACGAACAGGATCGGCCGGCCGTTGAGCGCGCTGCTGGTTTCATACAGGCGGGCGCTGTACCGCCCCGCCTCGCCGGCCCCCGCAATGAGCACGCGTTTGGCGGGGCCGAGCCGGCGCTTTTGTGAGCGCAGCAGGCCGATCACGCGAACCGCAGACCGCACTCCCCCGAAGAAGAGCAGCGCAAGCAGCCCGGCGATCAAAAGCGTCCCCCGGGAAAGGCCCCGGCTGACTTCGCCCGCGATGAGCACCGTCACGCAGGTCGCCGCCGCCGTTGCGACGGCAAGTTTAAGCACATCCCGATATCCGGCCAGTTCCCACAGCGTGGAGTAGGCCCTGCTCAATACGAGCGCAACCAGATGCGCCGGCAACGCAATGGCGACATAACGCCATAACTGCCCCATCTGTGTCGCAGGCACCCTTCCCTCGAACCGGATTTGCAGCGCCAAAACCACCGCCAGCAAAATGACGGCTATGTCAAGCGCAACCATGCCTATCGTCCGCAGAGCATCTTTTACAGGCCCACCACCGGGATAAAGGGAATCCTCTTTCCGTTGATTTGGCATCTTCCGTCCATCCTCACGTCCAGCCTCGCGGTTCGCCAGACGCAATGCCCCGGCGCCTGGTTCCGAAGGGGAGATGCGCTCCTTTGCAGCCCGCGCATGCCGGAATCCAGCAGCATACGGCATATCGCGCGCACGATGTGCCGCTGGCGCAAATAAGCTCGATTATTGGTAGTATAACATGGTTTGATCAGCCGTGCAAGTCGTCCGGCCGCGCTAACCCGTTATCATGTTATGTTTATCGTTCAAATAGGAGAGCGACGCCGGCGGATGGCGGCGCAAATCCCTTTGACATGGAGCAGGGGATTGCGCAATGGAGCAAAGACCCATCTTGCTTCCTGCCCGTTGTCATGGTATGATTCATACAGCCCACTTGTGCGGCGCTCGATCCCCGCCTGCGCAATGCCGCAGCCCGCGGGAGTCCGGCGTTACGGCCATTGCGTCGCGCCAGATCGCACGACGCAGCGCCGCCCGTCTACTTCGATTTTGGGCGCGCGCGATGGCGGGCCGAACTTTTTGCGGACGCGTCGCTCGTCGCCGCTGCGGTTTCATTCCATACAGGGAGGTATCACAACATGGCATTCTGTTCGCAATGTGGAACAAAACTGGACCCGAACGCGCGCTTCTGTCCCAACTGCGGCACGGCCGTAGCAGCCGGCGCCGCGCAACAGCCGTATCGGCAGCCGGAGGGAACATACCGGCAACAGGAGCAGCAACCATACCAGCCGTCGCGCGAATATGCGCCGACGGACGCTTTCCGCACGGCGGAATCTGCGGATGCCCGCGATGTACAGGACAACAAGGGCATGGCCGTACTTGCCTATCTCGGCATTCTCGTATTGATTCCAATCTTTGCGGCAAAGGAATCGCGCTTTGCGCGCTTCCATGCCAACCAGGGCCTCGTACTCCTGCTCTTTGAAATCGGCTTTGGCATCGTCTGCTCCATTTTTGCCGCCATCTTCGCGGCGCTCTTCCTGTTCCGGGCGACGGCGCTTTACGCCGCGCTGATGGTCCTCCTCGCCATGGGGGGCGGCATCTTCTTCCTCGTTCTGCTGATTCTCGGCATTGTCAACGCCTGCGGCGGGAACTGTCGCCGCCTGCCCGTCATCGGCAAGATCGATATCCTGCGATAAACCGACCGGCTCGGCGGAAAAAGCATATGGCCGGGCGGCGCTTTTGCGCAGCCCGGCCTTTCCTTTCCCGTTCAGTTTCGCGGGCCGCAGCCCCCGTTTACAGCCAGCCGAGCGCAAGCCGCCGGTGCGGGCAGCGCACGCTGCACAGACCGCAACCGTCGCAACGGGAGTTGTCAATTCGAATGAACCCCGCTTCGTCGCGGGAAACAGCGTCATACAGGCAGCCGTTCGCACAAAGGTCGCAACCCACGTCGTCGCAGGGCTCGCGTACGACAACGGTCAACGGCTTGGGCCGGATTTCTTCAAAGGGCATGAGCGACGAAAGCGCCACGCCTCGCACGGCTTCCATGCTTTCATATCCGTGCGACGACAGCCATTCCGACATCCCGTCCAGCACCTCGGTGATGGCCCCGTATCCCCGCAGCTGGATGACCGCCGCAAGCTGTACCGCATCAGCGCCAAGCATGATGTATTCAAGCGCGTTGCGATAGTTGAAAACACCGCCGCAACCGCAAATGCGGAACCGCGTATACTGCCGCAACGCCGCTGTCGTCGCCAGCGCTGCCGGGCGGATGTTCTCGCCGCTGTAACCGCCATAGGTGGGCATCAGCGCGCGCCGGCGCTCGATGTCCACGCCGGAAAGGCCCTTGAGCGCGTCGATGGCGCTGACGATGCGCACGCCCGCCCGATAGATCGAGTCGGTGATCTCCGGGGAATTGCCGACCTCGTAGGACAGCTTGACGAGGACGGGGATGCTGACGGCGTTTACAACCGCCTGCGCGTACTCGTGCAGATGCGGCGTATGATAACGCAGGGACTGGTTCCGCGTGCCGATCGGCGCCGACACGCTGATCTCCACCGCATCCGCGCCCATGCGCTCCGCCCGGGAAGCGAGATAGGACAGCTCCGAAGCGGAGCTTCCCCAGATGCTGACGATGAGCTTGCAGTCGCCCCGGTCGAGCGTCTCCAGCTCCGTTTCCCATTGCTCCAGAAGGATATCGGAAAACAATTTGGTATTGAACAGCTGACCGTTGCCGCCCATGTACATGCGAGGGCTCAGATTTGCGTTGGTCTCAAGCGACAGCGTCTCCGTAATGACCGCGCCTGCGCCCGCATCGATACAGCGGCGAATGGACGCCGCGTTGCGCGCCCAGGGGCCGGCGGCGACCATAACCGGATTTTTAAGCTGCAGTTCACCCAGGTTGACCGAAAGATCCATCAGATGCCTCCTCAATCGAACAGTTCGTAAATATGTTTCCGGTTCCCGCAGGACCGGCGAATCTTCAGCTTCGGCTGCAGCACGACCTCCTGTGGCGCCGCGCTCTCAACATCGTCGCCCTCGATCTTGTCGAACAGCATGCGAGCCGCCAGCATGCCGAGCCGGGTGGAGGGCTGCTCCATTCCGGTGATCGCGGGGGAAACGATGGCGCACATCGACGAATCGGCCAGTGTTGCCAGCGCCAGCCTGTCCGGCACGGGGACGCCGAGGTCCTCGGCGGCCTTCAGCACGCCGAACGCCTGGCAATCGCTGAACGCGATCAATGCGCGCGGCGGCTCCTCCTTCCCGCGCAAAATGCGGTGCCCGGCGTTATAGCCGTCCTGGATGGTGCTCCGGCAGGCATGAACGCTCAGGTGCGCATCGGCGCCGCGCAATGCGCGGCGGCAGCCCGTCTCGATCTGCTCCGCCTCCAGGTGCAGTTTGTCGTCCAGCAGGAGCGCAAGCGACGCGTGGCCGAGCGACAGCAGGTGCTGCGTCAGTCGGAACGCGCCCTCCTCGTGATCGATATAGCACATCGTATCGAACCCGGCGTCGCGGTTGCGCCCGACGTGTACGCACGGGATGCCACGGGCCAGAAACGGCGCAAGCTGCGCGCGATTCAGCGACGACGGCGCAAAGATCACGCCGTCGATATGACGCGTATGCACCATTTCCAGATATTCGAGTTCGAGAGCCGGATCATTGCCCGTATGGCAGAAGATTACGGCATACTGCTTGTTGCGCGTCACGGTTTCCACGCCGGAAATCAGTTGTTGGAACTGATGCAGCTCCACGTTCGGCACGAGCAGCGCGATGGTATTCGTGCGGCCGAGGTTCAGCCCGCGGGCGAACCAGTTGGGCGTGTAGTTGCACGCCTTCATCACCGACAGGACATGCTCCCGCGTCTCCGGCAGCACCTGCTCGGGATGGTTCAGCACCCGCGATATGGTCGCTACGGATACCCCCGCCGCCTTTGCAATCTCCTTGATGTTCAAATGCGTTCCTCCCCATAGAAATGCCGCTTTTCCCCTTTGTATATCTGGATTATATCATAGCGACAACCGCACGGCAAGGCGCTGTCGAACGGGCGCGCATCCGCGCACGCCACACAGAAATTGGGTTCGGAATCCTGCCGAAACGCGTGGTTTTTTTGACGTCTTGCCGCCATTCCCCCGTCTAATTGTTAAGCAAAATCAAAATTTATGTGTCTTTTTTAATTGACATATCCGTGATCTTCCTGTATTATAAATATATTCCAGATGTATCCGGTTACATCAGCGGCGTTTCGTACACTTCATTTTCCGGGACATCTCAATATCTCCAAACCAAATCTGACAGGGAGGTTAAAGCATGGAACAGGTAAAGAACCAACACGTGGATCCAGACTATTCATTAGAAGTCGTTCCGCAATCGGCACGCAAGGGAGCAGGCGCGATGTTCGTCATCATGATGGGCTTCACGTTCTTCTCCGCCAGCATGAGCGCCGGCGCCAAGATGGCAAACGGCATGGACCTGTGGACGTTCCTGTGGGCGCTGATCATCGGTAGTATCTTCCTCGGCATCTACACGGGCCTGCTCGCCTGGATCGGCGGCGACACCGGCCTGTCCTTCGACCTGCTGGCGCACCGCTCGTTCGGCACGGTCGGCTCCTACCTGCCCTCGGTGCTCATCGCCGTCACGCAGATCGGCTGGTTCGGCGTCGGCGCGGCGATGTTCGCCTACCCGGTGGCCACGACGTTCGGCATCGACCACCTGCTGTGGGTGCTGATCATCGCCTGCGGCGCGTGTATGACCACATCCGCCTACTTCGGCGTGAAGGGCATTGAGATCGTCAGCTGGGTCTCCGTGCCGCTGATCGCCGTGCTGGGCATCTACTCGATGGTCACGGCGGTCATCGACGGCGGCGGCCTCGTCACGATCTTTGAAAAGTCCACCGGCACCATGACGCTGCTGGGCGGCGTGGCGGCGGTCATCGGCTCGTTCATCAGCGGCGGCACGGCCACGCCGAACTTCGCGCGCTTTGGCCGGACGAAGCTCAGCGTCACGGTGGTGACGGTCATCGCGTTCACCATCGGCAACATGCTGATGTTCTGCTTCGGCGCGGTCGGCGGCGCGTACACGGGCAAGGACGACATCTTCTACGTCATGATCGCGCAGGGCCTGGCCATCCCGGCCATCATCGTGCTCGGCGCGAACATCTGGACCACGAACGACAACGCGCTCTACACCGGCAGCCTCGGCCTGTCGAACATCACCAAGGTGCGCAAGCGCCCGATGGTCATCGTCTCCGGCGTGCTCGGCACGGCGCTGGCCGTGTGGCTGTACAACAACTTTGTCAGCTGGCTGAACTTCCTCAACGCGACGCTGCCGCCCATCGGCATGATCATCATGATGGACTATCTCATGCATCGCGCCAGCTACAAGGAGGGTACCGTGGTCGAGCGCAAGGTCAACTGGGGCGCCATCGCCGGCGTGGTCGCCGGCGCGATCGTCGGCAACCTGACCGGCGGCACGATCATCCCCACGTTCAGCTGGGGCATCTCGGCCGTCAACGCCATGGTCGTGGCGGGCGTGATCTACTTCCTGGTCGACAAGTTCGTCTACAAGGGCAATACCGGCGTCGCCACAGCGGAGTAACCACGCGCGATACCGCGCATTGCGGGCCGGAGGGACTTTCCCCTCCGGTCCGTTTTTTTCGCGCTCCCGCCTTCCTCTTTCGCCCCGGGATTTCGCGGTCGTCCCGGGCCTTGCGCGGCAGCGCTTGCCCGGAGGGTAGATCCATGATATGATATTCATACTGGTCGCATAGATATTGGATATCGCTGCCGCAACCGGCGCCGGGAATCTGCGCCGGCTTCCAGGCCGTTTTGGGGAAGCTGATGGCGCCGGTAGCGGCCCTCCGGACGTCCAAGGCGGCAAAACCATGAGATTGGCGGGACAGAAATGAACCGGAAGCTGCTTGAGAAAATCAAGGAATCGCTCTCCTCGGTGCTGCCGGTTACCGGGATTGTCATTCTGATCCATCTGCTACTCTCCCCCATGCCCGGCGGCACGTTTGCGCTCTTTCTGATTGGGGCGGTACTGTTGGTGCTCGGGATGGGGCTGTTCACGCTCGGCGCCGACCTGTCCATGATGCCGATGGGCGAGCGGGTTGGCGCGCACCTGACCAAATCCAAAAAACTTTCCATACTGATACCGGTCTGTTTCCTCATCGGCGCGCTCATCACGATCGCGGAGCCGGATCTTACCGTGCTTGCCGGACAGGTGCCGACGGTGCCGGACGCGGTGCTCATACTGACGGTGGCGGTCGGCGTTGGCCTGTTTCTTGTGCTCGCGCTGCTGCGCATCATCTTTCGTAAATCGTTGCAACTGCTCCTGTTCGTATTTTACGGGCTGGTGTTCGTGCTGGCGGCGTTCACGCCGGAGGAATCCCTCGCCGCCGCGTTCGACTCCGGCGGCGTAACGACAGGACCGATCACCGTGCCGTTCATCATGGCGCTGGGCATCGGCGTCGCCGCCGTCCGCGGCGGCAACAGCGCGCAGGACGACAGCTTTGGCCTGGTCACGATGTGCAGCATCGGCCCGGTTCTGTCGATGCTCTTGCTCGGCATGTTTTACAACGCCGGCACAGGGGGCCATACGTCCGTTGAGGCGCACAACCCCTCCGGCATCGGGGAAATCCTGGCGCTCTTTGGGCAGGCAATTCCGGAGTACCTGGCCGATGTGGCGCTGGCGCTGCTGCCGGTGGTGTTGTTTTTCCTCGTGTTCCAGATTCTGTTCCTGCGCCTGTCGCGCAAGCGCCTGCTCAAGATGGGGGTCGGCCTGCTGTACACCTTTGTGGGACTCGTGCTGTTCCTCACGGGCGTCAACGTCGGGTTCCTGCCGGCCGGGTATGCGCTGGGCAGCCGCCTTGGCGCCACCGCCGCCGGCTGGATCATTCCCATCGGCATGGCGATGGGCTTTTTCGTCGTCATGGCGGAGCCGGCGGTGCACGTGCTCAACAAGCAGGTGGAGGAGATCACCGTCGGCGCCATTTCGCAGCGCGCCATGTTGCTGAGCCTGTCCGTCGGCGTCGCCGTCTCCATCGGCATCGCCATGCTGCGCGTGGTGGCCGGCGTTTCCATCTGGTATTTCCTGCTCGGCGGGTATGCCGTTGCGCTTGGGCTTTCGTTTTTTGTGCCGAAAATTTTTACCGCCGTTGCATTCGACTCCGGCGGCGTGGCCTCCGGACCCATGACCGCCGCCTTCATGCTGCCCTTTGCCATGGGCGCCTGCGACGCGCTGGGCGGCAATATCCTGACCGATGCGTTCGGCCTCGTTGCGATGGTAGCCATGACCCCGCTCATCACAATCCAGCTGCTCGGCGTGCTGTACAGCATCAAGCTGCGGCGCACCGTGCAGGCGGCCGGACCGGAGGCCGAACAGATCGAAATATTTGAATTCCCGGTGGAGGTGGCCTGATATGGAAAAGGCGATCGAACCCATCAAGCTGATCGTGTGCATCATCGAGCGCGGCAAGGCAGAACGCATCACCGGGCTATGCCTGCAGGAACGCATTGCGTTCCACCTGACGCTACATGGATACGGCACGGCCGACTCCGCCGTGCTCGACTACCTCGGCCTTGGAGAAACCGAAAAGGACGTGGTGCTCATGTGTATCCGCGAAAGCGCGGCGGACGGCTTCCTGCGCCGTCTGTCGGTTGAACTGCACCTCAACCGGCCCGGCCAGGGCATCGCCTTCAGCATTCCGCTTTCGAGCGTGGCCGAGCGCCGCACGCTTGCGTTGCTCTCCGGATTTTCCGGCTGAACGCGCACCGTGCCACAACATTCGACAGAAAGGAAAGCTCCGCGTTGCGGAGCGCTGGCAAGACCATGCGACATGAATTGATTCTGACCATCATCAATCGTGGCTATGCCGACCTCGTCATGGATGCGGCCAAGAACGCCGGCGCATCCGGCGGTACGATCGTCCATGCGCGCGGCACCGGCATCCACGAGGCGGAAAAGTTCTTTGGCATCATCGTGCAGCCGGAAAAGGAGATTGTGCTCATCCTCACCGAGCGCGAAAAAAAGAACGAGATCATGACCGCCATCTGTACGCATGCCGACCTGAAGGTGGCCGGCAATGGCATCTGCTTTTCGCTCCCGGTCGATCAGGTCATGGGGCTGACGGCGCCGCCCGATCTGTCGGCATCCGCACCGCAGCCGGAACCCGCCGGGGACGGTGCACCACGGGAGGCGGCCGATGGGCAAGGGGAGCCGGCCGGGCAGGCGGCTGCCGATGCGCCGGCCGAATCCGGCGACGCGCAGGCGCAGCCTTCGGACGGCGGGCCGGTCCCGACGTCCGACGGGAATTGAAACACGACTGACGAGCAAAATGGGCCGCCGCAGACTTGTTCTGGCGGCCCAAAACAACGGGGCGCCGCCGGCGCGTCGGAAGGCCATGGCCGGCGACATCGGGCTTACAATCACACAGATGGGAGAGATGATGTATGGAAACGAAAGATACAACGGGAGCCGTTGCGTCCGCGGCGCTCACCGCGCTCACGCAGGCCACGGGCGAAGCGGGAGGCGATAACGCGCGACTGCTTGCCGAAATCCGCGACCTGCTCCTTGCGCAGAATGCGCAAAAGAAGCGCCAGCTTCTGCTGCTTCGCATCTGCGCCGCCGCCGTTGCGGTGCTGGCGCTCTCCGCCGTGGTATTTGCCGCAGTTCTGCTGCCAAAAGCGGCGGATACGCTCGCCCGTGCCGATGCGGCCATTGCCGCACTGGACATGGAGCAGGTGGATAAGGTCATCGCCGAGCTGGAGCAGGTCGCCGGCGAAAGCCTCGCCATCGCAAAGAGTGCCGGCAATGTATTGTCCAGGGTCGACGAGCTGGACTTCGCCGCGCTCAACGACTCGATCGAAGATCTGAACGTCGCCGTCAAGAAGCTCTCCGACCTGAACGTCAGCCAGCTCAACGAGGCGATCGGCAACTTAAACGACACCGTGGAACCGATGGCGAACTTCTTCTCCGCCTTCCGATAAGACGCCCGCCATCGCCCGGCAGGCGCTCAGGCGCGCAAGGCGCCGCGATCCTCCCGCATGAAGAACAGGCCGGCGCACATGATGACCGCATACAGCGCCAGATACCATGCCGCGGCGACGCCGTGCGCCACCGCCGCCGCATATACCATGAACAGCGAACAGGCGATGGACACCAGCGGCATGACGAACCGTTTGAACGCGCTCATGCCCTTTTCCCGCCGCATGAACAGGATAAAGATCGGAATGTACATGGCATAAATTGTGATGATCGGCAGCTCGGAGGAGTCAAACGTCACCGGGCCGAACCAGGACGAGGGCGCAAGGTTCGCGCCGAAGAAGTATACAAGCCAGAATGCGCACAACAGCAGGCCCAGTATCGCAGAATTGGTCGGCATGTTCGTCGCCGGGTCCACCTGCCTGAACAGCGCCGGCTGCGGCCCGCGGCCGCGCACCGCAAGCGCATATGCCCCGCGCGTGGCGCCGAGCATCAGCCCGTTGAGCGTTCCAAGGCAGGAAATGACGATGAATACGCCGAGCAACGTGCCGCCTACGTTTGAAAACACATGGACGAACGCCTCGCGTGCGCCGGCCTCGCCGCTGGCCATGAGCTCGAGCTTGCCGATGCCGCCGTTCAGGCCGATATAGTAAAGGATATAGACGGCGGCAACGATCAGCGTGCCGATGACCAGCGCGCGCGGCAGATTCTTTTTGGAATCGCGCAGTTCGGCGTTGATGCAGGTGGTGATGATCCAGCCCTCATAGGCGAATGCGGTGGCGACGATGGAGGCCAGAAGCGTGCTGGCGCTTGGCGTGTAGGTCTTGCCGGCCGCCTCGAACGCAACGGTGATCTGTTCCGTCGTCAGAGGCGTGGTAAAGTTCTCCACCAGCACGCCGCTTTTCAACCCGGCGATCGTGCCCACAACCGCCATGAGCAGCAGCGGGATGAGCTTGATGACCGTGGTGGAAACCTGCACTCTGCCCGCAATCTTCGGCGACAGCGCGTTGACCGCATAGCTGCCGATGAGAAACAGGCAGCTCAGGCACAGGCACTCGGCCCCGGTGATCGAAAAGCCCAGCAGCACGCACAGATACCGCGCGGAAACCCAGGCGAGCACCGACGTCATGGAGGGATAGTAAATCGTCGTGAGGAACCATGCGACCAGATAGCCGTAACGGGGCCCGACCGTTACCTCCGCGTAATCCACGATGCCGTTGACATAGGAATACTTTGTCGCCATGATGGAGAACGTGTAGGCGCACAGCACCATGATGAGGCCGCCTGCGCCCCACGCCACGATGCCGGTCACGATATCGCCGCCCGTTTTCGTGAGAATTGCCTCGGCCTTGAAGAACACGCCCGAACCGATGACCGTGCCGACGACCATCGCTATGGCGGTCAACAGCCCATACTTCTTATGCAGTTTCTGTTCCAATGAAAGCAACCATCCTGTCCCGTTTGCACGAATTTTGCGAATCAGCGCCGTGTGCGCTGCGCGGTATACGCTATGCACTATACCGCAATGTGCGCCGCTTGTCAAACCGGCAATGGACAGCGGCGGCACAATGGTGGTACAATAAAATATATCTTTCCCGCTCCCCCTCCCCCTCCGACCACGCTTCGAGGAGGCCCTGCCATGCAGCAACTAAACCTGAACGGCCTGCGTCTCGGCGTTTCCAGCGCAGCCACACAGATCGAAGGCGGCGACGTGGGCCATTCCTGGGCGGAATGGGCGCGCCGTGGTCATATCCGCGACGGCGCCTCTCCCGCCCGTGCCAACGACCATTACCGCCGTTTCCCCGAGGACGCCTCGCTGATGCAGTCGCTCGGCATCCGGCACTACCGGCTCGGCGTGGAGTGGGCGCGGATCGAGCCGGAGCCGGGCCGTTTCAACGAAGCGGCCATCGAGCACTACCGGGCCGAGCTCAGCGACCTGCGCGCGCGCGGCATCGAGCCGCTCGTTACGCTGCATCACTTCACCAATCCCATGTGGTTCGAGCGGATGGGCGCGTTTGAACGCGCAGAAAACCTGCCGCACTTTTTGCGCTTTGCCGAACATGTGGTGCGTGCGTTTGGCGACCTTGCCGTCGAATACATCACGATCAACGAGCCGAACGTCTATGCTGTCAACGGGTATTTTTTCGGTCTTTGGCCGCCGGGCGTTACGTCGCTTCGACGCACGCTGCGCGTGATGTCCGTCCTGACGGCGGCGCACCTTTCCTGCTATGGGATGATTCACCGCGTGCGGGCGGAGCTGGGACTCGCCGGCACAAAGGTCGCCTTCGCCAACCATCTGCGCGTATTCGCCCCCGCAAGGGAAGCAAGCCCGCTGCACCGCGCTTTTGCGTCCATAGCAGACCGGTTTTTCCAGGGAAGCCTGTCCGTGGCCATGACGACAGGGCGGGTTGCTTTTCCCCTCAGGCGGATATCGCGCCTGCCCGTGGGCCGCTACTGCGATTTCCATGCCGTCAACTACTACACGCGCTCGACCGTATCGGGTCTTGCCGACGGGGTACGCGCAGGCGCGCCGGTCAACGACCTCGGCTGGGAGATCTATCCTGCCGGCATCGTTCAATGCGCCGCGCGGATGCACGCGCTTTGTCCGCTGCCCATCTATATCACCGAAAACGGCGTCTGCGACAACCAGGACGCCTATCGCTGCCGCTATATCTATGAGCACCTCAAGGCGCTGCTGGAAAGCGGGCTGCCGGTAGAGCGATACTATCACTGGTGTTTTACCGACAACTTTGAATGGGCGGAGGGCGAGAGCGCGCGCTTCGGGCTTGTCCATGTGGACTATGATACGCAGGCCCGCACCGTCAAGCGCAGCGGCCGGTTTTTCGCCGCCATGATCGCAGCCGGCGGCGTGGATGCGGCTTTGTATGACGCCTACGTAAAACCATGCACCTATCCCACCAACGGAGGCGGCCGATGATCTCTGCAGAGGACGGCGTATTCCGCCTGACGGCAGATGCGCTCAGCTACTGGTTCCGGGTGACCAAATTCGGGCATCTGGAACATATCCACTTTGGCGCCAGGCTCGCCGACCAGGCGGTCGAGCCGCTCCTGCACAAGCGGACAGCCGTGCTGGGCAGCAGCGTGCTGTACGATGCGAGCGACCCCACCTACTGCCTCGACACGCTGTGCCTCGAATGGTCCGGCATCGGTCGCGGGGACTACCGGATCACGCCGGCCGAGCTGTTCATGCCGGACGGGACGTTCACGGCGGATTTTCAATACGTGTCGCATCGCATTTTCGACGGGCCGTGCGCCCCGGAGGCGCTGCCGGGAGCCACCGGCACGGCGCAGGAATGCCAGACGCTCACGGTGCTCCTTCTGGACAGTTCAAACCACGTGGAGCTGACCCTCTACTATACGGTCTATCCGGCCTGCAACGTGATCACCAGGCGGACGGTGCTGCGCAACCTGAACGAGCGGCCGTGTACCATTCGAAAACTGATGAGCCTGTCGGTCGATCTGCCAAACCGCGGCTTTTCGCTGGCGACGTTCGACGGCGGCTGGATCAAGGAAGCGCATCGCCACGACCGCGAGCTCCAATACGGCACATACTCGTTCGGCTCCACAACCGGGGCAAGCAGCAACCGTCACAACCCGGGCTTCCTTCTCTTTGCGCGGGATGCGGGCGAGGCGCATGGCGCCGTGTACGGTTTCAACCTGATCTACAGCGGAAACCACATCGGCCTTGTGGAACGGGCGCACCACGACCTCCTGCGCGTGCAGACGGGCATCCATCCACAGGGGTTTTCCTGGACGCTCGGGCAGGGCGAAAGCTTTGAAACGCCGGAAGCGGTGATGACGTTCAGCGACCGCGGGTTTAACGGTACCAGCGCCCATTTCCATGACTTTGTGAATCGCCATATCGTACGCGGTCCCTGGCGGGATCAGGTGCGCCCGGTGCTGTACAACGGGTGGGAAGCCTGCTTTTTTCGTTTCCGCCGCAGGAAACTCCTGAAGCTGGCACAGGAGGCAAAGCGTCTTGGGATCGGCCTGTTTGTGCTGGATGACGGCTGGTTCGGCGCGCGCAACAACGACCATGCCGGGCTTGGCGATTATACCGTCAACCGGAAGAAGCTTCCGGGCGGGCTTGCGCCGCTTTCCCGCGCGCTGGGGCGGCGCGGCCTGGCCTTCGGGCTCTGGTTTGAACCGGAGATGGTCAACCAGGACAGCGACCTGTTTCGCGCCCATCCGGAATACGCCGTGAGCACGCCCGGCAAGCAGCCGACGCTCGGCCGCAACCAGCTCGTCCTCGATCTTACGAACCCGGAGGTGCGCGATTATATCGTCCGTTCCGTCGGCGGCGTGCTCGACGGAGCGGACATCCGCTACGTCAAATGGGACATGAACCGGCATATCAGCGACGCCTACTCCCCCTGCCTTTCTGAACAGGGGCGCTTTCATCACGCATACATCCTTGGCCTGTATGATGTTCTGCGCCGCATCTTTGGCCCGCGGCCACACATCCTGCTGGAGAGCTGCAGCAGCGGCGGCAACCGTTTCGACCTGGGGATGCTCTGCTTTTCTCCCCAGATCTGGGTGTCGGACGACACCGATCCCATCGAACGCCTGTCCATCCAGCAGGGCTTGTCGTACCTCTATCCGCTCTCCACGATGGGCGCGCATGTGTCGGACGCCCCGCACCAGCAGACGCTCCGCGATACGCCCCTGCCCACGCGCTTTCATGCCGCAGCGTTCGGCTGCCTCGGCTACGAGATGGATCTGCGCCTGCTTTCGCCTGCGGAGAAGCGGGAGATCCGTTCGCAGATCGCCTTCTACCGGGCGCATGCGCGCACGCTCCAGTTCGGTCGCTTTTACCGCGGCGTCCCGGAGCGCGACGGACAGGTGCGCTGGACATGCGTCGCGCAAGACGGCAGCGAAGCGGTAACCGCGCTGTTCCAGATCCGTGCGCACGCCTCTCCCCCGTTCGACCGGCTTCGCGTTCCCGGCCTTTCGCCGGAAGCCGCGTATCTCGTGACGACCCGGCCGCAGCACATCGCCATCCGGCGCTTTGGCGGGCTGGTCAAGCATCTGCTGCCGTTTTCCCCGCGGCCGGACGGGCTTTTGCTGCGCATCGCCAACCGTCTCTACGCCCTGCCGGACTGTGTGGAGGAATACCGCGTACACGGCGATGCGCTCGCATCCGGCATCCTGCTCAACAACCAGTTCACCGGCAGTTATTATAACCGACAGACCCGCCTGTTGGGCGACTACGGCTCCAACCTGTATCTGATATGCAAACTTGGGAATGAGGAGGCAACCGCATGAATCCCATCGACCGTCGCAACAAATACTGCTTTGGACTCGGCACCATCGGGCGCGACATGTTCTACTCGATGGTCAGCATGTTCCTGACGCAATACTATCTGATCGAAGTATTGAGTATCCCCGACGCGACGATGTGGTGGATCACCGCAGTGATCGTCGTGTTGCGCGTATTTGACGCGCTCAACGACCCCATCATGGGCGTGCTGGTGGACAATACGCGCTCGCGCTACGGCAAATTCAAGCCCTGGATCCTCGGCGGAGCGCTGCTTGGCGCCGTCTTCATGGTGCTGATGTTCTCCGATCTCGGGCTGACGGGCGCGCCCTACGTCGTCATGCTCGGCGTATGCTATCTGTTCTGGGACGTGACCTACGGCGCCAACGACATCGCCTACTGGTCGATGCTCCCGGCGCTGACGACCGACCAGAAGGAGCGCGAGCGCATGGGCGCCTTTGCGCGCATCTGCGCCAACATCGGCATGTTTGCCGTTGTCGTCGGTATCCAGCCGATCACGAGCGCGATCGGCGCAGCCATCGGCAATCTGCCAAAGGCCTGGACGCTGTTCGCCGTGGTTGTGGCGGCGCTGATGATCCTCATTCAGCTCGTCACGATCTTTGGCGTAAAGGAGCATCGCGGCACGTTCAAGCAGGAGGAGCATACGCGCCTGCGGGACATCTTCCACGTCATCTTCGGCAACGATCAGCTCCGCTGTACGGCCATCGCCATGGCGCTGTTCATGATCGGTTATTCCACGACCACGAGCTTCGGGCTGCTGTTCTTCAAATACGTGTACCGGGACGAGGGGATGTACTCCATATTCGCCGCCATCCTCGGCGTAACGCAGCTCGCTGCGCTGGCCGTCTTCCCCCAGTTCTCCAAGCGTTTCACGCGGCGGCAGCTCTACACCGGGTCCACGGCCATCGTGGCGCTTGGCTATCTGATCTTTTTCTTCTCGCCGAACAACATGCTCTTTATCGGCGTATCTGGCGTGCTGCTGTTTGCCGGGCAGGCGTTCATCCAACTGCTCATGCTGATGTTCCTCGCAGATACCATCGAGTACGGCCAGTGGCGCACCGGCAAGCGCAACGAGAGCGTGATCTTTTCCGCGCAGCCGGTCATCAACAAGCTCGGCAGCGCCGTGGCAAGCGGCGTGGTCCTCGCCACATCGATCCTTTCCGGCATCAACGCCGCCGCCACGCCGGACGACGTGACCGAAGGGGGGCTGATGCTGCTCAAGATCGCCATGCTCGCGCTGCCGCTTCTGTGCATCGCCGCAGGGTATTTTATCTATCGCTTCCGTTACAAAATCGACGCCGACTTTTACCAGAAAATCCTGTCGGATCTGCGCGCGCGCGGCGATATCCGGCAGGAAGATCCCGACGAGCATTGACGGGCGATTCAAAACTTGCTACCATATAAAATATACCAAATTCATGAACGACTAAGGATGAACTGTTATGGAAAAGAAGATCCTGCTCAGCGCCGATACCCCCTGCGACATCGGCGCGGAATTGAAGGAGAGATATCAGGTCTCGCTGTACCCGCTGCACATCCTGCTCGGGGGACAGCAGTACACCGACGGACAGGACATCCGTCCGGAGGACCTATACCGGGCCTGGTACGACCGCAGGGAACTGCCAAAGACGGCCGCCATCAACCCGGAGGAATACGCCGCCTATTTTCGCCCGTTCGTGGAGCAGGGGTATGAAGTGCTCCATATTTCCCTCGGCTCCGGCCTCTCCAGCTCGTTCCAGAACGCCAGCATCGCCGCGTCGTCGCTGGAGGGCGTACACGTGGTCGACTCGCGCAACCTCTCCACCGGCTTTGGCCACGTCGTGTGCGAAGCCGGCGAGCGCATCCGCGCCGGTATGCCGGTCGAACAGATCGTTTCAGAGCTCGAAACGCTCATTCCCTGTGTACACGCCAGTTTCGTGCTCGACACGCTGGAGTTCCTGCACGCAAGCGGCCGCTGCTCCTCGCTTGCGCACATCAGCGCCAACCTGCTCAACCTCAAGCCCGGCATCGAGGTGCAGGTGGCCGAAGGCGGGCGGATGAGCGTCGGCAAAAAATACGTCGGCAAGCTCCCGCGCGTGCTCAAAAAGTATGTAGCCGATCAAATCGCCGACAGGGACGACCTGCTGCTCGACCGGGTGTTCGTCACCCATTCCGGCATGGACCTGGCGTTTGTGGAGGAGATCCGCGATCTCGTGCTCTCGTTGCAGCCCTTTCGCGAGGCGTTCATCACGCAGGCGAGCTGCACCATCAGCGCGCACTGCGGGCCGAATACGCTCGGCGTGTTGTTCATTACAAAACCGAAGTAATCCGTGCGCGGGCGAGCGCAGGGTACGGCAGGGGCCGTGGACGTCCGGCGACGTCTACGGCCCCTTGCAATTCCCTCGATCCCCTCTTTCATGCGGACGGGCGCGACACGTCAGTCCCCCCGCGCCTCCGACGGCGAAGGTTGTCCGTATGTCTCAAACCGCGCGCGCACGTCCGCAAGCTGTTCTCCGTCGAGCAGCGGTGCGCCGCCGAGCAGTTCCGTGCGATAATACAGTTCCGCAACGAACTCGATCTGTTCCGCCGTATCGAACGCGCGCGCAATTTCTGGCCCGCCGCACAGCAGCCCATGCCCGCCCAGCAGCACGGCGTTCGCATCCCGCATCGCCTCCGCCGCCGTCTCCGCCAGCTCCGCAGAACCGAACGGCAAATACGGGATGCAGGGCACCGTCCCGCCCGCATACCCGATGAGATAGTGTACCGGCGGCAGCGGGCGGCGCAGGCAGGCCACCACCGTCGCAAAGGTGGAATGCGTATGCACGACGGCGCCAAGATCCGCCCGGCTGCGGTAACACGCAAGGTGCATCCCGCTCTCGCTCGACGGGCGAAACGCGCCCTGCACGACGGCGCCCGCAAGATCCAGCACCACGACGTCCTCCGGGCGCATCCGGTCATACGCCACGCCGCTCGGCGTGACGGCCACCCGGTCGCCGCGCCGGATGCTGACGTTGCCGCCCGCGCCGCGCGTCAGCCCGCGTTTTGCCATCAACTGCGCGTAGCGCACCACGAGCGCCCGTTCCTCGGCAAGCAACATATCTTCTTCCCCTCCTCGTTACCTGGCAAACAGCCGTTGCAGGCTGTCCTCATACGGCGGGCGGCAGATGCCCTTTTCCGTCACGATGGCCGTGATGAGGCTGTGGTCCGTCACGTCGAACGCCGGATTGTAACAGCGCACCCCGGCTGGCGCCATCGGCTCCCTATAGAACTTCTCGCGGATTTCCGATTCCGGGCGCTGCTCGATCTCGATATCCTGCCCGCCCGCACAGGCCATGTCGATCGTGGAGGTTGGGCCGAGCACATAGAACGGCACGCCATAGTAGCGCGCAAGGATCGCCACGGAACTCGTGCCGATCTTGTTGGCCGTGTCGCCGTTGGCTGCGACGCGGTCACAGCCGACAAAGCAGGCGTTGACCCACCCGTTCTTCATGACGACGCCGGCCATGTTGTCGCAGATGAGCGTCACATCCACGCCGGCCCGGCTGAGCTCGTAGCTGGTCAGCCGCGCGCCCTGCAGCAGCGGCCGCGTTTCGTCCGCAAAAACGCGGATGTGCATGCCGCGCTCGCGGGCCAGAAAGAACGGACCCTGCGCCGTGCCGTAGCGGGAGGTGGCCAGCGGGCCGGCGTTGCAGTGGGTGAGCACGCCGTCGCCGTCGTGCAGGAGCGAAAGACCATATTCGGAAATGCTGCGGCACATGGCGATATCTTCCGCATGGATCGCCTCGCACTCCCGCCGCAGGCACGCAAGCAGCGCCGCACGTCCCTCCGAAGCATGCGCCCGCGCTACGGCCTGCATCCGATCGAGCGCCCAGCGCAGATTGACCGCCGTGGGCCTTGCGCCCGCAAGCCGCCGGCAGTCCTGCTCAAACAGATCGCAGAACGCCTCCGGCGTCCCGTCGGGAATCGTGCGCGCCAGACAGTAGGCGGCATAGCCCGCGCAGATGCCGATTGCCGGCGCGCCGCGCACCTGTAGCGTATAGATGGCGTCATACACTTCCTGTAGCGTGCGAAGGGTTCGGTACACCAACCGGTTCGGCAACTGCGTCTGGTCCACGATCACCACCGCCGTCCCGTCGTCCGACAGGCGAACCCCATCCACATGCGTCACATGCTCAATCCGTTCCATTTCAGAGCCTCCCTCCTGCGGCGGCAGGAAATTCCGCACACACGTCCTTATCTCTCATCATAGGGCAAAGGCGGCGGTTTGACAAGCGAATTTCGCCGTTTGCGCGCATGGCTCAGCCGCGCGGCCGCATCAGGGGGCGAATAGGGCCTTTCGCGGCGTGAATCGCCGGTGCTCCGGCGGTCCGCGTTCCCCTCCGTCCGGGATTTGCATATCCGTGGAAATGGGTGTACAATAGTATGATATTATTGGTGGTATTTGGGGAAAGGAGCGGTTATGGACGCGCCCTATACGGCGTTTGCCGCCGTCTATGACGAGCTGATGCACGATGTGCCGTACGACCGCTGGGCCGGGCGGCTGGATGCGCTGCTGCGCGCCGCCCTCCCCTCTGCCGACGGCGCCGCTCTGGCCGATCTTGCCTGCGGCACGGGCGCGCTGACGGTGCGCCTTGCGGCGCGTGGATACCGCATGACGGGCGTCGATCTGTCCGAGGACATGCTGCGCATCGCGCAGGAAAAGGCGCGCAGAATGGGGCTTGCCATTCCGTTTGTGCGCATGGACCTCGCCGCGCTTTGCCTGCACCGGCCGGTGGATGCGCTCAACTGCGCGTGCGACGGGGTCAACTATCTAACCTCACGGCGGTCGCTGCTCGCCTTTTTCCGGGCGGCGCACGCATCGCTCCGGCCGGGCGGCGTGCTGTTGTTCGATGTATCGACGCGCTATAAGCTCAGCGAGGTGCTCGGGGGGCACTGCTTTGGCGAGGACCTGCCCGTATGCACCTACCTCTGGCGCAACGCCTACGACCCGGAGCGAAAGCTCCTGGAAATGCGGTTGAACGGTTTTTTGCCGCAAGCCGACGGCCGCTACACCCGCTTTGACGAGGTGCATATACAGCGCGCCCATTCCGACCGGGAGCTGCGCAGCGCGCTTGCCGCCTGCGGCTTTGCCGTGGAACAGACGTTCGACGGACTGACGGACGCGGCGCCGACGGAGCGCACGGAACGGGCACAATACGTATGCCGGCGGCTTGGGAGCTGACCGGGGGAGGATGGGATCGCAATGGATGAACTGCTCCATGCCATGATATCCGGCGGGCAGGCCCGCGTAGCGGCGGTCAGCGGCGGCGGGCTCGTCGCCGAAGCACAAAAGCTCCACGGGCTTTCCCGCGTGGCGACGGCCGCGCTCGGCCGGCAACTGATGATGACGGCCATGATGGCCTCCCAGCTCAAAAATGCGGGCGACCGCGTATCCACCATCCTGCGCGGCGACGGCCCGGCGGGCAGCCTCATCTGCACCGGCGCGCCCGGCCCGCTTGTGAAGGGATATGCGACCAATCCTTCCGTCGAACTGCCGCCCACCGCCGCCGGCAAGCTCGATGTGGGCGGTTATGTCGGCCATACGGGAAAGCTGACCGTGGTACGGGATCTGCCCGTCGGGGACCCGTACGTGGGCGTGTGCAGCCTCGTATCCGGAGAGATTGCGGAGGATTTTGCGCAATACTTTACCGTCAGCGAGCAGCAGCCTTCGCTGGTTTATCTCGGCGTGCGCATGGACGCGCAGAGCGGCCGTGTGCGCGCGGCGGGCGGGATGCTCGTACAGCCGATGCCCGGCTGTCCGGATGCGCTGATCGACGCGCTGCAGGCGCGGGCGGCCGGGATTGCTGCGCTCTCGCATCTGCTCGACGAGGGCCGGCCGTTGCAGGCGGCCGTCGAAGAAACGCTTGCCGGGCTTGACCTCGCGGTGGTGGAACGATTTGCTCCCGCGCTGCGGTGCGACTGCTCGCGCGAGCGCGTGGAGCGCGCATTGATCGCTGTCGGCGCCGGCGAGCTGCGCGATATGATCGACCGGGACGGCGGCGCGGAGATCAAATGCCATTTTTGCAACACGGAATATCGCTTTACCGCCGCGCAGCTTGAACAGCTGCTGTCGCAGGCGGGAGAGGACGCGCATGGAAAAGAAGCAGCAGAAAAAGGGTAAAATCCTTTCGTTTCAACAGGATACGGACTTTTTCCTGCGCCGTGGCGCGAAGGAGCTCGACCGGAACGATCTGCTCTCGGCCGTTCAATCCTACCGCAAGGCGTATACTGGCGACCCGACCGACCTGGATTCTTGCCTGGCGCTGGCGGATGTGCTCAACCGGATGGGGCGTTTTGAGGAGAGCAACCGGCTGCTGCTGGTCGATATCTCCATGAACGACCCGGACCCGGAGAGCTATTTCGGTATTGCGAACAACTTTTACCGGTTGTCCGAATTCGACCTTGCGCGGGAGAATCTGGAGATGTATCTCCATCTCGAGCCGGACGGCTACTATGCCTATGACGCAGCGGAATTTCTCGACGTGCTGGCGGACGAGGAGGCGCTGCTGCAATCCGTCGACGCACCGGAACAGGAAACGGCCGAAACGCTGACCGTCGCCGCGCGCGCCCGCCGGGTTGCCGCGCACGGCGATTTTTCCCATGCGCAGGAGCTGCTGGAACTGGCGCTCGCCAAGGCGCCCCGCTCGCCGCTGCTCACGACGACGCTGGCCGCCGTCAGCTTATTTGAAGGCGACGTCACGCGTGCGCTGGAGCTGACCGAACGCATGCTGGCCGCAACGCCGGCCCGGCTGGCCCCGTACTGTAACCGGCTTCTCTTCCTGCTCGCCCTGCGGGGAAACGAAGCGGTAGCGGAGGCGGGGGCGGCGCTCGACGCGCTCGACCCGTCCGCACAGGAGGACGAGGATGGGCTTGCCGCCCTGTCGCTGCTGCAGATCGGGCTTGGCCGCCATGCAGACGCCACCAGAACGCTGCAAAAGCTCATCCAGTTTCAGCCCTATGACCCGCTGGCGCTTCACCGCCTCGGCTACTGCCGCTACCTGCTCGGCGACGCCGACGGGGCGCGCGCCTGTTACCGCCGCCTGCTTACGATCGATCCGGACGATACGGTGGCGCAGTATTATTCCAACGCCTGCCGCCGCCGCTACAACGCGCACACGCATGCAAGATACTGGGGGGTGGAATATCTGGTGCCGCAGGGGGAAGCGCTCCGACGTTTTCAACAGATCAACGCCCTGTTTGCCGAGTCGGAGGATGTTTTTGCGTCCAGGTGGCACGAGGATCGCGCCGCACGCAATCTGGTCGTCTGGGCGCTGACCCTCCCGGGTCAACGGAACAAATCCGCGCTGTTGCGCCGGATTGCCGCCATCGGCGACGCGGATGCGGAGCGCGTTTTGCGGGACTATCTGCTGCGTCCGGAACAACCGGATGCGGCAAGGCGGGAGGCCATGGCGCTGTTGCAGCACATGGGTGCAAAAGAGCCGTACCATGTCTTCTGGAACGACCGGTGGATCAAGGGGTATGTGGATGTCAAACTGCGTCCGCAAAAGCTGCCCACCGCCTATCAGGGGCTGCTGAACCGGATGGAAGCAGGCCTGCTTGAAGCCTGCACGCCCGATGCGATCTTTGAGGCGCTGTGCATCCTGCGCCGCTATCTCGTCGCCTGCGATGGGAAGTTTCCGCGCATCTCGACCAACCAACAGGCGTCCTTTGCCGCGGCGCTCGAATTGCTCGGCCGCCAAAATGCGGGAGAAACGCCCGATCAGGCGGAGATTGCCCGCCGCTACCGCGTATCCCTGCTGCGGTTACACAACGCCGTGAACAAATTCGCCCCGTTCGTCAAGGAGCCATGATGCGTTTTATCGCCACGTGCAAACTCGGCCTTGAATCCACCGTCGCCCGGCAGATGCGGCAGCTCGGCCTTGCCGTGGAGCGCACGGAGGACGCGCGCGTCACGTTCACCGGCGGTTTTGCGGAGATGGCCCGCGCGTTGCTCTGGTTGCGAACGGCTGAGCGGCTGCTGCTTGAAGTGGGCGCGTTCCCCGCGACCACCTTTACCGAACTGTTCGACGGCGTATTTGCGCTTGAGTGGAAGCCGTTTCTTGCGCGCAACGCCCGCATCCACGTCAATGGAAAATCAGCCAAGAGCACGCTCTTCTCCGTTTCCGACTGCCAGAGCATCGTGAAAAAGGCGATTGTGGAAAATCTGAAGGCGGCGTACCGCACGGATACCCTGCCGGAGACAGGGCCGGAGGTGATCGTCGAAGTCGGGCTGCTGCGCGATATGGCTACGCTTGCGCTCGACTGCTGCGGCGCCGGGCTCTCCCGCCGCGGCTACCGCACCTACAACGTTGCGGCGCCGCTGTCCGAAACGCTGGGCGCCGCAGTGGTGACGCTGGCGCGCTATCGCGCCGAACTCCCGTTGATCGATCCCATGTGCGGCTCCGGCACCATGCCCATCGAAGCGGCGATGATCGCGCAAAACCGCGCGCCGGGGCTGGGCCGCGCGTTCGCGGCAGAAGCCTGGCCGTTTGTGGAGCCATCCGTCTGGCGTCTTGCGCGCGAAGAAGCGCACGACAGCATCCGCCCGGTAAAGCTCTCCATTCTCGGCAGCGATGCGGACCCGCGCTGTATCGAGTTGTGCAAACGGCACGCGCGTAAGGCGGGCGTAACGGTGGATTGGGCGGTACGGCCGGTGGAAACGCTTGCCGACGCGCGCACGGGCGGCGTGCTCGTATGCAACCCTCCCTACGGCGAGCGGATGCTCGACCGGCAGGAAGCGGAGCGTCTGTACCGGCGGATGCGCGAACGATTCGACCTGCTGAACGGCTGGTCCGTCAACATCATTACCGCATTTCAGGACTTTGAGCGCGTGTACGGCAAGCGCGCTGTCCAGCGTCGCAAACTCAGCAACGGCGGCATGACCTGCTGTCTGTATCGGTACGCGGAGCGTACCAACGAATGCTCAGGAAAGGAACCCCAGAAAGAATGAAGTATGTCGTATTCCTCGGCGACGGCATGGCGGACGTGCCGGTGCCGGAGTTGAACGGGAAAACGCCGCTCGACGTGGCGGAGCATCCGGGGATGGATCGCATGGCGCGCGACGGCCTGTTCGGGATGGTGCGCACCATCCCGGAAGGCATGAGCCCCGGCAGCGACACCGCCAACCTCGCGGTGTTCGGCTACGATCCCAGAATCTATTATTCCGGCCGCTCGCCGCTTGAAGCCGCGAGCATCGGCATCGAACTGGACGCCGCGGACGTGACGTACCGCTGCAACCTCGTTACGCTGTCGCAGGCGCAATCGCTCGAAGCGTCCGCCATGGTCGATTACAGCGCCGGCGAGATCTCCTCCGCCGAGGCCCGCGAACTGGTTGACGCCGTCAATGCGCGCTTTGCCACGCCGTCGGTGCGCCTCTATCCCGGGGTTTCCTATCGCCAGTGTCTCGTATTGCGCGACGCGCAGACGGGCGCGCAACTCACCCCGCCGCACGATATCTCCGGGCAGGACGTGCGCGGCCGCCTGCCGAGAGGCGAAAACGCACCGCTGCTGCGGGAGATGATGGAGTTTGCATACCGGACGCTCGGCAGCCATCCGATCAACCTTGCGCGGGAGCGCGCGGGCAAGCATCCGGCCAACGCGATCTGGTTCTGGGGCGAGGGGCGGCGGCCGGCACTCGCGCCTTTCCATGAGATGCGCGGCGTGCGGGGCGGGGTCATCTCCGCAGTCGATCTCATCCAGGGCATCGGCAAATGCGCAGGCATGCGCGTCATCCGCGTCGAGGGGGCAACCGGAAACTACCGGACCAACTTTGCCGGCAAGGGGCGCGCCGCCATCGATGCGCTCTCCACCGACTGCGACCTCGTCTACATCCACATCGAAGCGCCCGATGAATGCGGACATCAGTGCCAGATTCGGGAAAAGGTGTATGCCATCGAGCAGATCGACGCCCATATCGTCCGCCCGGTGCTCGCCTATCTGGACGGTACGGGCGATGATTATGCCGCGCTGGTGCTGCCGGACCACCCGACGCCCGTACACCTTCGCACGCATACGGGCGATCCCGTTCCCTTCGCCCTCTATCGCCGCGGCGATCACGCGGGGCGTGCCGGCGTACGTTACACCGAGGACGCCGCGCGGACGACCGGCCTGTTCGAGCCGGAGGGCTTCCGTCTCATGGACAGGCTGCTGGGCGACCGGTAGCCGCCGCCAGAGCATACGACAAAACCGCCGCGACCGGTTATCTGCCGGCACGGCGGTTTGTTCAGGTCCGTCGATATGGCGGCGCCTACCGTTGCTTGATATGCTTGGACAGCAGCGCCAGCGGAATGGCCATATCCTCGTTCTGTACGAGAATATCCGCCGGCGCGCGCAGGTGCGCAGGCGCAAAGTTCCAGATGCCGCGAATGCCGCCCGCCACCATCGCGTCGCATACGGCCTGCGCCTGAGGCGCCGGCACGGTGATGATGCCAAGCTCGATATCGTGCGCGCGGCACCAGGACGAGAGTTCCGCTGCATCCAGGATCGGCTTGCCTTCGATCCGCCTGCCGACGAGCGCCGGATTCTGATCGAACGCCGCGGTGATCTCCACCCCGTAGGCCGGAAAGCCGGGATACGCCAGCAGCGCGCTGCCCAGATGCCCCGCCCCCGCGAGCACGGCCTTGTACGTCTCCGCATAACCGAGATAGTGCTCCACATCGACGACAAGATTGTCCAGCACATAGCCGATCTTCGGACGGCCGCCGATGGAGCTGACCGCCGCAAGATCCTTCCGCACAAGCACGGGGTTGAGGTTCATTTCCTGCGCGATGGTATTGCAGGACACGGTTTCATACCCCTCGGACTGCAGCCGTTTGAGCAGTTGCAGATAGGCGGGCAGACGCTGGAGCGTGGGATTCGGTACCGGCATATTGGACATACAGCCTCCTGTATCGATACATAAATATCGATAATAGAATAACACTCCCTTCCCCCGCCGTCAAGTCCTGTCCACACGAGCCTCCCGGTATGTCAAACGCATCGGCGGCCGCTCCCGTCTGGCCGGGACGGCCGGAGTTCTCCGGGGCGGCGAAAGATCCGGTGCGGCAGCGTGGTTGACGGCGTCGCGCAAGCACGGGCGAATGGAGTATCGATAGTATAGATTATAGCATGTTTGTCCGAAAATGGAACCCTTCTTCGTAAAACAGCGCGCAGGAATCAAATTGCTGCCGGGAAAGCGCCCATCCGGCGTGGTTGGAATTGACAAACCACCCTTTTTTCAGTAGAATCAAGTCAACCGAAATGGTTGCATACTATTTATGTGATGGAGAAGAACATGAAACAGTATCGGGTCGCCGTTGTCGGAGCAACGGGAATGGTCGGCAGGAAATTCCTGCAGGTGCTTGAGGAGCGCAAGCTCCCCGTATCGGAATACTTTTTGTTTGCGTCAAAACGCAGCGCAGGTAGCAAGATGCCCTTCATGGGGCAGGAGTACACCGTGCGCGAACTGACCGACGATGCGTTTGACGGCCTGCACGTGGACATCGCACTGTTCTCGGCGGGCGGCGGTACCTCGCTGCACTTTGCGCCGATCGTCGCCGCCTCCGGCGCCGTGGTCATCGACAATTCGAGCACCTGGCGCATGGACCCCGACGTACCGCTTGTCGTACCCGAGGTAAACCCGGACGCCATCGGCGGTTATCGCAAGAAAGGCATTATCGCCAACCCCAACTGTTCGACCATCCAGGCGATGGTTCCGCTCAAGCCGCTGCACGAGGCATACGGCCTGAAGCGGGTGATCTACTCGACCTACCAGGCCGTGTCCGGCGCCGGCCAGCAGGGCTACCTCGACCTTGAAAACGGGCTCAAGGGCGAGGCGCCGCGCAAGTTCCCACACCCCATCGCGGGCAACTGCCTGCCGCACATCGACGTGTTCCTCGACAACGGATACACCAAGGAGGAACAGAAGATGATCGACGAGACGCGTAAGATCCTCTCGCTGCCCGATCTGGCGGTTACGGCGACGACCGTCCGCGTGCCGGTGTTCCACGGGCACAGCGAGAGCATCAATGTGGAATTCGAACGCCCGTTCGACCTGCAGGAGCTTCGTGCGCTGCTCGAGCGCGCGCCGGGGCTTGTGGTCATGGACGACGTGGCCAACAACGTCTACCCCATGGCCATCACCGCCGCGGACACCGATCCGGTCTATGTGGGCCGTATCCGCCGCGACTTCTCCGTGGCCAACGGCATCAACTTCTGGTGCGTTGCGGACAACATCCGCAAGGGCGCCGCAACGAACGCCGTACAGATCGCGGAAGAACTGATTCGTCAATGGGAGGCGTAAATCATGTCCGTTTTTCAGGGTTCTGCCGTCGCCATCGTCACGCCGTTCCATAACGGCGCAGTCGATTTCACGGCCTTTACCCGCCTGATCGAGTTGCAGATCGCCAGCGGTACGGACGCAATCGTGGTCTGCGGCACAACCGGGGAGTCCGCCACGCTGACCGTGGATGAAAAGCTCTCCGTCATCCAGTTCGTCGTGGAACGTGTGAACGGGCGCGTACCGGTCATCGCCGGGACGGGCGGGAACTGCACCGCTACGGTGATCGAAAACAGCCGCTCGGCCGAGGCCATCGGCGTGGATGCGCTGCTGGTGGTCACTCCGTATTATAACAAGACCACACAGGCGGGGTTGATCGCGCACTACATGGCGGTGGCCGACAGCGTCGATCTGCCGATCATTACCTATAACGTGCCCTCCCGCACGGGGCTCAATATCCTGCCGGCAACGATGGCGGAGCTGCTCAAGCACGAAAACATCGTCGGCACCAAGGAGGCCAGCGGCAACATCGAGCAGATCGTCAACCTGGCCGCCCTCTGCCCGGATTGCGATATCTATGCGGGCAACGACGACCACGTGCTTCCCGTGTTGAGCATCGGCGGCAAGGGCGTCATCTCCACGATTGCAAACGTCATGCCCGACGCGATGCACAGCCTGTGCGAGTCGTTCTTCAAAGGCGACCTCGCCGCTGCGCGCGAAATGCAGATCCAGATGATTCCGCTCTGGCGCGCCGCGTTCTGCGAGGTGAACCCCATCCCGACCAAGGCCATGATGGGCATGATGAAGCTGTGCGAACCGGAGGTTCGATTGCCGCTCGTGCCGCCCTCGGAGGCCAGTCTCCGCCTGATCGAGGATACGCTCCGCGCTTACGAACTGATTTAAACAACCGCAGAAAGGAGCCCTTATGATCCGCATTCTGATCAACGGTATCGGTGGACAGATGGGCCGGGCAATCCTTGAGGCCGCACGCAACCAGAGCGGCCTCTATTGCGTTGTGGCCGGCGTAGACGTGTCCGGCGTCGCCGTCGACGATATTCCCGTATACGGCGCCTGCGCCGAGGTGCGCGAATCGTTCGACGTCATCGTCGACTTCTCCGTACCGGCCGCGCTAACGGGCGTGTTGCGTCTTGCGCGCACGCGGCACACGCCCGCCGTCATCGGCACCACCGGCCTGACCGAACGGCACATGCGCCTGATCGCGGACACCGCTGAACAGGTGCCCGTATTCCAGACCGGGAACATGTCCCTCGGCGTCAATCTGCAGATGGAGCTGATCCGCAACGCAAAGGCCACACTCGGCGCCGGCTTTGATGTGGAAATCATCGAGCGGCATCATCGCCGCAAGATCGACGCGCCGAGCGGGACCGCGCTGATGCTGGCCAGGTGCATTCAGGCGGAGTCCACCGCTGAAAACGAACTGGTGTTCGGCCGCCATGAGACCAACCACCGCCGCACGGACGGCGAAATCGGCATCCACTCCGTGCGCGGCGGCACCATCGTCGGCGAGCACGAGGTGCTTTTCCTTGGCCGGGACGAAGTGCTGGAGATCAATCATCGCGCATACTCCAAACAGGTGTTTGCCGTGGGCGCGCTTCGTGCGGCGGCATACCTGATGCAAAAACAGCGCGGCCTTTACAACATGCAGAACATCGTAACCGAGAGCAACGTGGCCTCGCATGTCACCGCCGTGGAGGAGCAGGCGATCCTCAACCTGTCCGGCCTGCCGGCGGACGGGCGGCTCGTGCGCCGCGTGCTTGCGCTGGTCGCGGAGCAGGGCGTGGTCGTCGATATGATCTCAATGGCGCTACCAGATGGCGCGACCGCCTGCCTCGGGTTTACCGTACCGCAACAGCAGCTCTCCGACGCGCTGAACGCGCTGCTGCCGCTCAAGGGTAGCGCGCCTTTCGACCTGTTCACCGAAAGCGGCGTAACCAAGCTCGTCATCGAGGGGCCGGGCATGGCGCTGCGCACGGGCGTCGCCGCCGAGGTGCTGGGCGTGTTGGAGGACGCTGCCATCGGCGTGCGGCTGATCACCACGAGCGAAACCAAGATTGAGCTTTGTGTGAGCGCCGCGCAGGCCGCGCGCGCCGCCGCGGAGATCCAGCAGCACGTATTGAAACAGTACTGAAGCGCATTCCGCCGGGCCGCGCGAGACCTTCTCCCGCGGCCTTTTTCTACGCCGTCTGGGCGCGGAAGGTCGGCGGCAACGGCGCGTTGGAGCGGGCGGCGCAGCAAAAAATATTGGCACGAACGGTGGCGATTCTTTGCACATCGGGGTAAAACGTGCTATAATGTATACTAAGGTTTTGTGGGCTTTGCCCTGCCTGCCGCCGGGAAATGCCCGGTGGAGCAATCCAGTAAGGAGCAGACTTATGACGATCGACCGGATCATGGAGCAGATCGAGCTGGTGCTCAAACGCGACGACCAGGTGTCGCTGGCCGCCGCGACGACCGCCCAGCTGCACGACGCGCTGGGCCGCGTTGTAATGGATGCGATTGCCGACGACTGGTATGAGAGCCGGCACGCGCACGAGCGCACGAGAGAGGCGTATTATTTCAGCGCGGAATACCTGATGGGCCGCATGGTATACAATAACCTTTTTGCCCTCGGAATCCTGGAGCAGGTGCGACAGGCATTTGCCGATCGCGGGCTTGACCTCAATATGTTTGAAGATATCGAGGACGCCGCGTTGGGCAACGGCGGTTTGGGCCGACTGGCGGCGTGCTTCCTGGACTCCGCTGCAACGATGAACCTTCCGCTGGACGGATATGGCCTGCGCTACAAATACGGCCTGTTCAAACAGACGTTCAAGGACGGCTTTCAAAACGAGGAGGCCGACGACTGGCAGCGGTTCGGCGACCCGTGGAGCCGCCGCCGCGACACGCACGAGGTGACCGTCACCTTTGCAGATCAGACCGTCCGCGCCATCCCCTATGATATGCCCATCATCGGCTACGGCACGCACAACATCGGCACGCTGCGTCTCTGGGAGAGCGCTCCGCTCACGGAGTTTGACTTCAAGCTGTTCAACGATCAGGAATACGCCCTGGCGGTTCTGGAGAAAAACTCGGTGGAGGACATCACGCGCGTGCTCTACCCCAACGATTCCACGCCGGCGGGCAAAAAGCTGCGGCTCAAGCAGCAGTACTTCCTTTCCTCCGCTTCCCTGCAGGACATCCTGTTCCGCTTTAAGCGCGAGGCGCGCCCCATCGAGGAGTTTGCCAAGCATGTGACCATCCAGCTCAACGACACGCATCCCACCGTCAGCGTACCGGAGCTGATCCGCCTGCTCATGCGCGAAGGGCTCGACTTTGAAAAGGCCTTCTGCATTGCTTCGGAAACGTTCAACTACACAAACCATACCATCATGGCCGAGGCGCTGGAAAAATGGGATGTAAACCTCTTCAAGTCCGTGCTGCCGGAGATATTCGATATCATCTATCAGATCAACGCGCGCCTGTGCGGAGAGCTGATGGCGCGCGGCATGGATTGCAGCCGGATGGCCATTATCCAGGGGAACCTGATCCACATGGCCAATCTTGCCGTCTACTGCTCGCGCTTTGTCAACGGCGTGGCCGCCATCCACACGGAGATCCTGAAAAACGATGTGCTCAAGGACTGGTATCAGCTCTACCCGGAACGGTTCCACAACAAGACCAACGGCATCACGCAGCGCCGCTGGCTCGGCCTGTGCAATCCGGAGCTGCTGCACTTCATTGACGAGCGCATCGGCGAGGGTTGCATGCTCGACCTCGACCGTCTCGCGCTGTTGCGGGACCATCTGTCGGACGAGGATGTGCTTGCGTTCAACGCCGTCAAGCTGGAAAAGAAACGCCAGCTCTCCGAGGTGATCGGCAGGCTCGAGGGCGTGACGCTGCCGCCGGAGTTCGTGTTCGACGTGCAGGTCAAGCGCATGCATGAGTACAAGCGCCAACTGCTCAACGCCTTCGCCATCATGGACATCTATTTCGGCATCCGGGACGGCCGGTTACAGGACTTCCCGCCGACGGCGTTCATCTTCGGTGCAAAGGCGGCCCCCGGCTATATCCGCGCCAAGGAGGTCATCAAATACATCAACGAGATCGCCCGGCTGATCAACGGCGACCCCGCCGTGAACGACCGGATGCGCGTGGTGTTCGTCCACAATTACAACTGCTCGTATGCCGAGCACATCATGCCGGCGGCAAACATCTCCGAACAGATCTCCCCTGCGGGGACCGAGGCCTCCGGCACCGGGAACATGAAGCTGATGCTCAACGGCGCCGTGACGCTCGGCACCTACGACGGGGCGAACATCGAAATCGTCCAGCAGGCAGGCGAGGACAACAACTATATCTTTGGCTATCGCGTAGAGGAACTCCATGCGCGCCGCGACAGTTACGACCCGCGCACCATCTACGAATATGAGCCGCGCGTGCGCCGCGTGGTCGATACGCTGATCGACGGCACCGTGTCCGATGACAATACCGGCGCATTCGCCGACCTGCACCGCTCGCTCCTCTATGGTGCGAGCTGGCACCGCCCGGACAACTATTTCATCCTGCTCGAGCTGTTGCCCTATATCGAGCGCAAGCTGCAGGCCATCTACGACACGCGCGACCCGATCGCCTTCGGGCGCAAATGTCTCATCAACGTGGCCTCCGCGGGCAAGTTTTCCTCCGACCGCACCATCCGGCAATATGCGCAGGAGACGTGGTTTATCGAACCCGTGCCGCAGCCGGCGCCCCACAAACTGTTCTGACGCGCGCGCACCGGGCGCAAATCGAAGCGCCGGCACGAGAACCCGTGCCGGCGCTTTTTTCGTATCCTCTCCCCCGCTACCGTTCGCGGGCGAACATGGCGGCAAAATAGCGGATACGCGCCCGATCGACGGACGCAAACTCCCGTTCCGTCATGCGCCACTGCCAGTTGCCGCCGAGCGTGGACGGATGGTTCATCCGCGCCTGCGCACCGAGCGCCAGGAAATCCTGCATCTGCACGATCGTCAGCGCGGCAGGGGATGCAAACAGGCCCCGAATCATGCCGTTTGCCAGCCCCTCCCGCTCCGTCAGATTCAAATAATCCACCGCATAGCCCACCTGCTCCGGCGCCGCTTCGGCAATCCACTGCATGGCGGTCATATTGTCGTGCGTGCCGACGTAGGCCACGCTGTGTATCGGGTAGTTGTGCGGCAGGTCGCGCGAAGCGCCGTCCCGGCTTTCAAAGCCGAACTGCATGATCCGCATGCCCGGGAAGCCGGAATCGGACAGCAGCCGGCGCACCTCCGGCGTCAGGAATCCGAGATCCTCCGCGATGATGGATAGCCCCGGCAGCGCCTCGCGGATGGCGTTGACGAGCGCCATCCCCGGCCCCGGACGCCACGTGCCGATGCGGGCGGTCGTTTCCCCGTAGGGAACGTCCCAATAGCTTTCGAGGCCGCGAAAATGGTCGAGCCGTACCACGTCGAACAGGCGGCCGGCCGCGCGCAGCCGCTCAATCCACCAGCGATAGCCTTCGTCTGCCATGGCGTCCCAATCATACAGCGGATTGCCCCAGAGCTGCCCGTCCGCGCTGAAATAGTCCGGCGGAACACCCGCCACGCCGAGCGGCCTGCGATCGTCGTCGAGCTGGAACAGCGACGGGTGTTCCCACACGTCCGCCGAGTCGTACGGCACATAGATGGGCAGATCGCCGATCACCCGAATCTGATTTTCGGAGAGGTAGGCGCGCAGAGCGTTCCACTGCCGGTAGAACAGGTACTGAATATACACATGGTAATCGATCTCGTCGTGCAGCAGTTGCCGGTAACGGGCGACCGCCGCATCCGTATGCAGGCGGATATCGTCATCCCACTCGTTAAACGGCCGCAGGCCAAAATGCTCCTTGACGGCGGAAAAGAGCGCATATCCCTCCACCCAGCCGGCTTGCGCTTCCCGAAACGCAGCGACGGCGGCCGCATCGCGCTCAAACCCGCGGGCAAATGCCCGCCGCAGCACCTCATGGCGCGCGCAAAAGATGCGGCCAAAGTCCACATGCGCCTCGTCATCGCCCCAGTCGACGGTTTCCACTTCTTCGGGCAGCAAAAGCCCGTCCTCGATCAGCAGGTCGAGATCGATGAAATACGGATTGCCGGCAAACGTGGATGCGCACTGATAGGGGGAGTCGCCATAGCCGGTCGGCCCGAGCGGCAGCATCTGCCAGTAGCTCTGCCCGGAAGCGACGAGAAAGTCCGCAAAAGCGAACGCCGCCTTCCCGAGCGTCCCCACGCCGTAAGGGGAAGGCAGCGAGGAGATGTGCATCAGGGTGCCGCAACTGCGTTTCATGGTTTTTTGAAATCTCCTTTATTCTTTCATGTCCATTATAGCATCATTGTGCTATAATGTGAAATATGGAAATTGTGATCGAGCACGTGCAAATCATCGACGGCAGCGGCGCCCCCGCCTTTTACGGCAGCGTCGGCATGGAACACAGGAAGCTGAGCGTCTTTCGCAGCGCTACGGCGCCCTGGGCGGCCCGGCGCATCGACGGCACCGGGCTGACAGCCGTACCCGGTTTTATCGACGCGCACTCCCACGGCGATTTGACGCTCACGACGCCGTATGCGGCCGCGAGCAAACTCACCCAGGGCATCACCACGCAGGTGGCGGGGCAATGCGGCATCTCTCTGTTCCCATGCGCGCCGCGGGACGTGGAGCTGTTCCGGCGCTTCGTCGCCGGCATCGCGCCGTATCCGGAACTGCCGGACGATCCTGCTGCCGCCTGCGAGAGCGCCGGCACGTTTTTCGACTGGATGGACGGCCTGGGCAGCCCGCTGACCACGCGCTGCTTTGTCGGCCACGGCGCGCTGCGCCTCTGGGCGATGGGCTATGAAAACCGCCGCCCGGACGAGACGGAGCTTGCCCGCATGCAGGCGATGCTGCGGCGCTGCCTGCGGGAAGGGGCCATGGGACTGTCCACGGGCCTGGTATATGCGCCGAGCTGCTATGCGGACGACGACGAACTGCTCGCGCTGCTGCGCGTGGTACGCGAGGAGGGCGGTTTTTACGCCACGCATCCGCGCGACGAAGCGAACCGCGTGATCGAGGCGCGCGCCGAGGCAAGCCGCCTCGCAAAGGAGGCCGGCGTGCCGCTCTGCGTCTCGCACCTCAAGGCCGCCGGGCGCGCCAACTGGGGCAAGCCGCACCGCCTGCTCGAGATGATCGACCGGGACGTGAACGACGGGCTCGATGTGCTGATCGACTGCTATCCGTACACTGCGGGCAACACCGCCCTCAACGTCTCCATCCCGCCGCGCTATTTTGTAAACGGGCTTCCCGGACTGCTCTATGCGCTGCAATCCCCCACGGAGCGCGCGATCATCCGCGAAGAGATGTCCCGTCCATCGAACTACGACAACTACATCTACAACAGCGGCGGCTTTGCCGGGACATTCGTGTCCAGTTGCCCGGTATTCCATGACGCCGAGGGCATGTTCATCACCGAGTATGCCGAAAAGACCGGGCAGGACCCGTTTGACGCCTACTGCGAAATCCTGATCAAAAACGGCGGCCTCGGCCTCGGCATTTATTTTCACATGAACGATGACGACGTGGCGGAGATCCTGTCCCACCCGCTCTGTGCGATCGGAACGGACGGTCTGATCGGCCTGCCGACGGAAAACCCGCACCCGCGTTCGTTCGGCACGATGGGGCGCGCCTACCGGTTGCTGGTGCATGAAAGACACCTCTGCACGCCGGAACAGGCCGTCCGCAAAATGACCGGCCTGCCCGCCGAAAAGCTCCGGCTTTCCGGCAAGGGGCTGCTGCGGGATGGGTATGACGCGGACGTGCTGCTGCTCGATCTGGACGCGTTTTGCGACACCGCCACCTATGCGCACGGCAACGGCCGGTGCGCCGGTATCCGCGCCGTCTTTTGCGGCGGAAAAGAGATCGATCCGGAAGGAGGAACGGTATGAAACAGGTCTGCATCGTCGGAGGCGCCGCGCTCGACATCACGGGATTGCCGGACGGCGTCTGCCGCCTGCGCGACTCCAACCTCGGCACCGTGCGGATACAGGTCGGCGGCGTCGGGCGAAACATCGGTTGCCGCCTCACGCGGTACGCCCTGCACACGGAGCTGATCACCGCGCTGGGCAACGATTTTCATGCGCAGATGATTGAAAAGGACTGTCTGGAACACGGCATCGGCCTTTCGCACTCCATCCGCCTGGACGAACCCTCGGCCATCTTCCTGTGCGTACTTGACGAGGAGCGGGACCTGCTGGCGGGCGTGAGCGACATGGGCATCATGCTGCGCATCACGCCGGAGCTGCTTGCCGAGCGGCTTCCTCTGCTCAATGCGTCCAGCGCGGTCGTGCTGGACGCAAACCTGCACCCGGATGCGCTGACCTACCTGTGCGAACACGTAACCGCGCCGCTGTTCTACGAACCGGTGAGCTTTGCCAAGTCGCGCCGCATCGGGAACAACATCGGGCGCTGTTTCGCCATCAAGCCGAACCGCTATGAGGCCGCCCACCTGTCCGGTTGTTCCTGCGATACGGTGCGCGGCGTATATCGGGCAGCGGAATGGTTCCTGCGCGAGGGCGTACAGCGCGTATTCATTTCGCTCGGCGCCGAGGGCGTGGTCTGGGCCGATCCGGACGGTTGCGGCCATATTGAGGCGGAGCCGATCACCGTGGTCGATACCACCGGCGCCGGAGACGCGATGTGCGCCGCGATCATCCACGGGTTCCTGTCCGGCCTTTCGACGGAGGAATGTGCGCTGGCGGGCAATCGGGCAAGCGCGCAGCGATGCGCCGGGCTGGACGAGTAGCCGCGCGGCATCCCGGACCGGAAGAAAACGCGGGGCCGGGCGCATCGCGCCCGGCCCCTGCTTTGTCGCTCGTGCCACTCATTTGTGGATAAAGCGGAGCGTGCCGATCAGCGGCAGCTCCTTCTTCTCGCCGTTGCAGACGTACACAATGCCGATGATCGACATGGCAAGGAAAAAGAGCCAGCCGAGCCGGAACACGAAATCGACGATCAGGCCAAGCTGGAACAGAACCAGCTTGAACAGCCAGACTACGACGCTCATGGCCACGCCGTACACCGCCTCGAGCAGAAACAGGTTCAAGCCCCGCACGGCATGGAACTGCGCGAAGGGCGACTGCTTCGCCACAAAGTACGGCACAAATGCGAGCGGCCCAAGATACGACAGCAGCGCCATGAGCTTGTTGTCCTCCGCATCCTGATCGACGCCCGGCACGCGATGCACGGGCGCGCCCTGCGGTCTTGCGGCCTGCGAACTCTGGAACGCACCGCATGACGGGCAAAAACGCGCGTCATCGGCGATTTCGGCCCCGCATTGCATACAATAAGCCATTGCAACCTCCCTTCACAGTTCACGTGCTCACTGAGGCAGCACCGAGGAAATCCAGAACATCAGAAGCTCCGGCAGGGATACGTGCGCCCGCGCCAGCAAAACGCCCGCCACCACGGCAAGAATCAGAAGTACAAGCCAGCAAACGATGAGCGCGCGCGCAAAGTTGCGCAACGAACGGCGCATCGCGCAGCATGCCCAGATGATGGTCATGATAACGTTGACCAGCGGAATGGCCAGCAGCACAAACACGCCGATCCAGGCGCCGATGCCCACCGGCGCAAGCTGAGCCGCATTGCGGTTGTCCTCAAAAGCGGGTTGCCGCATGGGTGGCGCATAGTTGCGATAGGGCATTTGTCCGGGCGCGCCGGGCTGCGGCGACCAGCCGGAGAACGTGCGTTCCGGGTCCGGCAGCGTATGCCCGGCATGCGGCGCATGCCGCTCCGATGCAGACGGCGGCGTTTCGCGCGCTTCCTGATCCTGATGCGGCGGGGAGACGGGCTTCCCCGGCTCCGGCTTTGCGGTCGCTTCTTCCGGTGGGGGCGGCGCTACAGGCTGTTCCGGCGGCGTTGGAGCGCCGGCATTAAGCCGCTTGCCGCAGGCGGTGCAAAACAGAGATTCGGCCGGCATCATCGCGCCGCAATTTGGGCATTGCATCACGGTGGTTCCCTCCTTGTCATACGGTTCCTGCAATCAGTATACAGCATTGGCAAAAAATGCACAAGCGGCCTGGATCGCGCCGCCCTGCGCGACAATGGCGCGGCGCCCCCAAAGCAACAGGCTTCGGGGGCGCCGTCATGACCTTTCGTTCTCCCGTATCCGGCGGTTATGTGCGCAAGGGCGCGCCGTTCGCCGCCAGCGCCTCGATGATCGCGTCCATCGCGCGCTTGATCTGCTCGTCGTTGAGCGTATGGTCCTCCGCGCGCAGGGTGAACGAGAAAGCCAGGCTCTTCTTGCCCGCCTCGATTCCGGGGCCCTCATAGGTGTCGAACAGGGCGATGTTTTCCACAAGCACCTCGTCCTGCGCGCCGGCGATGATTTGCTGCAACTGCGCCGTTTCCGCGGCCCGGTCAACGACGACGGCAAGGTCGCGCGGCACAAGCGGAAAACGCGGCAGGGCGCAGAACTTCCGCGTGCCGGAGCAGCAGGCGCACATGTGCTGCATGGAGAGCTCGGCCATAAACGTCTGGCAGTCAAGGCCAAACGCCTTTGCCACCTCTGGATGCAACTGGCCGAATTCGCCGAGCACGGCGCCGTCGTCCTCCGCGGTGATCACGGCCGCCCGCCCGGGCTGAAAATACGGACTTTCCGCGCGCGCATAGCGCCGGGCGCGCACATTGCATGCCTCAAACAGCGCCTCAATCGCACCCTTGAGCGTGTAGAACGATTCGTCGGCGCCAAAGAACAACAGCCCGGCCATCTTCCGCTCCTCCGGCAGGACGGGGTCGTTGTCGAAATGGACGTTGCCGACCTCAAAGAACCTGCCCTGACCGGTGCGGCGGTTGCGGTTGCGGGCCGCCGCTTCGAGCATGCCCATGTACAGCGTCGTGCGCATGAGGCTTTGATCCTCCCCGAACGGATTGAGGATGCGCACCGCCTGCCGCTTTTCATCGTCCGGCGCAAGGCGCAGCGCGTCCAGCGCGGCCGGGCCGGTGAAGTTGTAGTTGTACATCTCATAGGCGCCGAGCGCAACGAGCGTATCCTTCACCCGGTCCTCAAACGCAAACGGACGGTCGATCCTGCCAGTAAAGGTGTCGCCGCGCATGAGCGTCGGTTCGATGTTGTAATAGCCGTAGATGCGGGCGATCTCCTCGGCGATATCCGCATCCGCCTCCACGCCGGTCTCGATATCCGTGCGAAAATGCGGAATGTGCACGAGCAACCGGTCACCCTGCGGTTCGGCGCCCACGCCGATTGTGGAAAGCATTTCGGCCATGTCCGCCGCGGACAGGTCGAGCGCGAGCAGACGATTGACATGCGCCACGTCAATGTTTGCCGTACGGGTGGAAAGGTCGGCGTTGCACACGTCGATCGTGTTGCCGACCACACGGCCGGCATGCAGCTCCTCGACCAGTTCGATGGCGCGGTCGAGCGCAAGCTGGGCGTTGACCGGTTCCACGCCCTTGATAAAGCGGGCGGCGGCGTCGGTCATATGGCGCAGGGTACGCGCCGTCCTGCGGATATTGCTGCCCTTGAAGACGGCGGACTCAAACAGGACTGCCCTGGTCTGCTCCGTAATCTCCGAGTTTTCGCCGCCCATCACGCCCGCAATGCCCACGCCCTTCTGCGGGTCGGCGATGAGAAGCATCTCCGGCGTAACCGCACGCTCCTTGCCGTCCAACGTGGTGACAACCTCCCCCTCGCGGGCGTTGCGCACGACGATGTGCCCGCCCGCCACGCACGCCAGGTCGAACGCATGCATCGGATGCCCGTACTCCACCAGCACATAGTTGGTAATGTCGACGATGTTGTTGATGGGCCGCAGGCCCACGCTGCGCAGCCTGCGCTGCATCCACGCAGGGGAGGGCTCGATGCGGATGTCGGTGACCACGCGCGCGGTATACCGCGGGCAGAGCTCGCCGTTCTCCACGGTCACAGAGGCGTAATCCGCCTCGTTGCCCGTGCCCGCGACCTGGCGGATGACCGGTTCGGCGAACGGCTGGCCGAGCGCGGCGGCCGCCTCCCGGCAGATGCCGATGATGGAGGCGCAATCCGGCCGGTTGGGCGTGAGTTCAATGTCAAAAACCACGCTGTCGAGGCCGACCGCCTCCGCGATGGGCTGGCCAAGCGGGTGCTCCTCCTGCAGGATGAGGATGCCGTACACCTCGCTGCCGGGATAATCCGCCTCGGTCAGGCCCAGTTCCTTGCCGGAGCAGAGCATGCCGTCGCTCTCCACGCCGCGCATGTTGACCCGTTGCATGACCTGATTCCCGACCCGCGCGCCCACCACCGCAACGGGCACGAGCTCGCCCGCCGTAACGTTTTGCGCGCCGGTGACGATCTGCAGCTCCTCTGTGCCGATATCCACACGGCAGACGAAGAGGTGATCCGAGTTCCCGTGTTTCTCAATGGCGGTCACCCGGCCGACGACTACGCCCTCCACGTCCGGCAGTTCCGGCTCGATGGCGGCTATCTCAAAGCCCCGCCACATCATCTTTTCGACAAACTCCTCGTTCGTCACACGATAGTCCACATATTCCTTCAGCCAGCGAAGCGGAAGTTTCATACCCTCATCCCCCTCTCAGAATTGCCGCAGGAAGCGGGCGTCGTTTTCGTATTCGAGCCGGATATCCGTAATGCCGTACTTGAGGCTGGCCACGCGGTCGACGCCAATGCCAAACGCGAGCGCCGTCCATTCGTTCGGGTCAAAGCCACAGTTCTCAAGCTCGTGCGGATTGGTTACGCCGCAGCCGAGAATCTCGATCCAGCCGGTCCCCTTGCAGACGCGGCACCCCTTCCCGCCGCAGATGGTGCAGCTCATATCCATCTCTGCCGACGGCTCCGTGAACGGGAAATAGGACGGCCTGAGACGCGTGCGCACTGATTCGCCGAATACGGCGCGTACAAACGCATCCAGCGTGCCCTTGAGATCCCCCAGCGTCAGATGCCGGTCCATGATGAAGCCCTCCATCTGCATGAATACGGGCGAATGCGATGCGTCGACCTCGTCCACGCGGAATACCCGGCCCGGCATGACGAGCCGGAACGGCGGTTTCACGCCCTTGAGCGCGCGGATCTCGCAGGGGGAGGTATGCGTGCGCAGCACGACGTTTTCATTGATATAGAACGTATCCTGCATGTCGCGCGCGGGATGGTCCTTCGGGAGGTTGAGCAGCGTGAAGTTGTTCTCGTCCAGCTCGATCTCCGGCCCGTCGAACAGGGAAAACCCCATGCCGACGAGCGCATTGCGGATTTCCCTGTACGTCTGCGTCATCGGGTGCAGGCGGCCGAGCGGGCGCGCGTTCACCCCCGGCGCCGTCACGTCAAGCGTTTCTGCCGCAAAGCGCGCGCACTGTGCGGCGGCGGCCAGCTCCTCGCGGCGCGCCTCGAGCGCAGCCTCAAACGCCTGCTTGATGCGGTTGGCCTCCGCCCCGACCGCAGCACGCTCCTCCTTGTCGAGCTTGCCCATCGTGCGCAGGATCGCCGTCAGGCTGCCGTTCTTGCCGAGCGTCGATATCCGGAGCTGCTCCAGTTCCTCCGCCGTCTGCCCGCGGCTGAGCGCATCCATCGCTTCCCGGTGGATGTCGCGCAGGGATTCCAGTACGGACATAAGTTCCTCATCCTCCTGTTCCATGTCGTTGCCGCGCCGTGGAGCGCGGAAATAAAAAACGCCCGCCCGCAAGGGACGAAGCGCCGTGGTACCACCCTCATTCGCCCCGCAATCACGGGGCCTTGCCGCTGTAACGGGCTTACCCGTCGCCGGCTACTGCGCCAACGGGGCGCGCGTTCACCGGCAAAGGCTCGGGAGCGAAAGGCAAATTCCCGGCGTGCGCACGCCGCTTGCAGCAAATGCGGCGTTCTCTTCGAGCGCAACGGCAGGGCGCCACTCCGTCATGGCCTGTCCAAACCTGTGTTATTCTACCACCCGCACGGCCGTCCCGTCAAGCGCAATGTGGATCTGCCCGTCCTCGTCCGTGCGATAGACGGTCACGCCCGCCGAGCGCAGGCGGTCCAGCGTTCCCTGCGACGGATGCCCATACCGGTTGCCCGCGCCGCAGGAAATGACGGCAATCTCCGGATCAATGGCGGCAAGAAAGGCGTCGCAGGTCGACGTAGACGCCCCGTGATGCCCCACCTTGAGCACATCGGCGAGCAGATATCGGTGCGGCAACGCCTTGAGCAGGATGCGCTCGGCCGCCGTTTCGGCGTCGCCCGCAAACAGGACGGCCGTTTCGCCATAGCGCACGCGCAGCACGATGCTGTAATCGTTCGCGCTGCTGTAGGTCCCGTCGAAGGGAGAGAGGATCAGCGTCTCCACCCCGTCCGCCCAGTCCACGCAAAGCGGGCCGGTATCCGTCGGCAGAAGTTTGGCGATGATCACCGGCACGTCCCTGGCCGCCAGCGCGTCCAGCATGTCCGCAAAGCTGTTGCTCTCGGCGGTCTGATCCGGCCGGTAAAACAGGCCGATATCGTAGCTGTCGATCACCTCCGCCATGCTGCCGATGTGATCCGCGTGCGCATGCGTGGCCACCACCACATCGAGCCGTTCCACATCCTGCGCACGCAAAAAGGCGTCGATCACCGGGAAATCGCCGCGGTTGCCGGCATCAATAAGCATGGTTGAGCCGTCGGGCGCTTCGAGAAACGCGCAGTCGGCCTGCCCCACGTCGAGAAAGTAGACGTCCAGCACGCCTTCCGGCGACATGCCGGTGGAAGGCGTTTCATCCCCGCCCGTGTCGCCCGCCGTTCCCGCCGGCGAAAGCGTTGCGGCGGCCATCTGCGTCGGTTGTGGCGTCGCGTATGAGTGCGAAAGCGGGCCGCCCAACCGGGCGTCTGCAGCGAACAGCAATACGAGCAGGAGCAGCGCCGCCGCCGCAATCACAGCCGTACGGCCGGCAAAGGCCCGGCTTCCCCGCCGCCCCCGCCGGCTGCCTGCTGATCCGCCCGGCGCCCGCGCGCCGGTATGCTGGTTTCGTGTTTGTGCCATGATTCTATTATAAGCCGTGGCGCCCCAAAAGGAAAGCCCCGGCGAGGACGGTGCCGGCAATCCGACAATCAATCCGGCAATGTTGTCAAATGCCATCGCCCATGTTATGATTCTTTCATACCCGGGGCGCGCAACGTCCCGGGAATCGAAATAACGGAGGGATTGGCATGGCCGTAAAACAGACCGCCGGGCGCGACGAACTCGGCAAGTTTGCGCCAAAGTTTGCAGAATTGAACGACGACGTGCTCTTTGGCGAGGTGTGGAGCCGCGACGAGCGGCTGTCGCTGCGGGACCGCTCGCTCGTCACCGTGGTGGCCCTGCTCGCGCAGGGACTGGTGGACAGCTCGTTCCGCTATCATCTGGAATCGGCGCTGGCAAACGGGATTACCCGCGACGAGATTGCGGAGATCCTCACCCATGCCGCGTTCTACGTTGGATGGCCAAAAGCGTGGGCGGCGTTCCGCATGGCCAGGGACGTCTGGAGCGGCGACCAAGCGGAGGAAACCGGCCACGGCGGCCTGTTCGGCCTTGGCGCGCCAAACGACGCCTACGCATCCTACTTTTCCGGACGAAGCTACCTGAAGACGCTCACCCGGGAAGGCGTCCCGATCGCCAATGTGACCTTTGCGCCGGGCTGCCGCAACCACTGGCACATCCACCGGGCTGCCGGCGGCGGCGGGCAGATCCTGCTGTGCACAGAGGGCAACGGCTGGTATCAGGCCTGGGGCGAGCCGGCACGCGCGCTGAAACCGGGCGATGCGGTGACGATTCCCGCCGGTATCAAGCACTGGCATGGCGCCGCCGCCGAATGCTGGTTCAGCCACCTTGCCATCGAGGTGCCCGGCGAGGCGACCGCCACCGAATGGCTGGAGCCGTTGGCCGACAGCGAATATCGGTCGCTCCACGACGCATGAACCCGTTTTTCACCCGCGCCACGTCGCCGGAACCGCCAAATCCCAAAACAATTTGACAGGAATTTGAAAAATGGCGTTTGCACATTGCCGTAGCGTCAATGTCATGGTAAAATTTTAAAAATGTCCTGTTCCCCTCTCGTCCGGAGCGGGAATCGAATGGGGTCGGTGGAGCATCGGAGGCGGTTTCATCGTTATGCGGAAATGGTTGGCAAAGATTATGGTCGGCCGCTATGGCGTGGATCAGCTTACAAACTTTCTGCTGATTTGCAGCGTGGTGGTTCTGCTGATTGGGACGCTGTTCCTGGGCAGCTTCGTGCATACCGTGCTGCTGGTGCTGGCGGTCGCCCTGCTGGTATTCGGTTACTGGCGCATCTTTTCGCGCAAAACGAGTCAGCGTTATCAGGAGAATCAGAAATACCTGCGCCTTCGCAACCGTGTGACGGGCCGATTCCGCACGTTGCGCGACCGCGCCCGACAGCGCAGGACGCATCGCTTTTTCAAGTGTCCCCAGTGCGGCGTAACCGTGCGCGTCCCCAGGGGTAAGGGCAAGATCAAGATCACCTGCCCCAAATGTCACGCCACGTTCGTCCGGAACACATAACCCATGTTCGGCTACGTCGTCGTCAATCAGGAGGCGCTGGATGCGCCGTCGCTGCGCCGCTATCGGACGTTTTACTGCGGGCTGTGCCGCACGCTCGGCGGTCGTTACGGCATGGCCGCACGGATGGCGCTCACCTACGACATGACGTTTTTGATCCTTTTGCTCGGCTCGTTGTACGAGCCGGAAGAGTGCGCCGGAGAGTGCCGCTGCCTGCCGCACCCGGTGCACCGCCACGGCTGCGTCACCACGCGCTTTACCGCCTACGCTGCTGCGCTGAACGTGCTGCTGGCCTACCACAACTGTGAGGATGACTGGCGTGACGAGCGCAACGCGCTCAAGCACAGCGAAGCGCTGCTGCTCAAGCGCCATCTGCCCGCGTTGCAGGCGGCATATCCGCGCCAGTTCGCGGCGGCACAGTCGCATCTCGACGCGCTGTGGCGGATCGAGGCGGAGAACGGCAGCGCCGACGAGGCGGCCAACCGCTTCGCCGCGCTGATGGGCGAACTGTTTGTACCGGATGAGAGCGACCGGTGGGCGTCCACGCTGCGGCGCTTTGGCGAGGGGCTGGGGCGCTTTGTCTATCTGATGGACGCCTTCCTCGATGCGGATGCGGACGCACGCCGCGGCCGCTACAACCCGCTGCTGCCGCTGCGGGCGGACCCGGATTTCGACGGGCGCTGTCGGGCGCTGTTGACCGGCCTCATCGGCGAGGCGGCGGAAGCCTTTGAGACGCTGCCGCTCCTGCAGGATGTGCAAATTCTGCGCAACATCCTGTATTCGGGCGTTTGGACAAGATACGCGCTGCAGCAGCGGCAGCGGCGGCAAAAGGAACGGAAGAGCCAATGATGACCGATCCCTACAAGGTGTTGGGACTCCCCTCCACCGCAACGGACGAGGAAGTGAAGCAGGCATACCGCCGGCTCGCCAAGCGCTATCACCCGGACGCCAATCCGGGCGACAAGGCTGCCGAGCGGCGCATGCAGGAGATCAACGCCGCCTACGACGAGATCATGAACCGCAAGCACAACCCGGGCGGCAACCGGGGGAGCGGCGGATACGACCCCTTTGGCGGCTTTGGAGGATTCGGCGGCTTTGGAGGCGGTTACCGGCAGTCGCAGAGCGAGCAGCAGTCCGGTCCCGGCACGTACTTCACCGCCGCGCGCAATTACATCCGCTTTGGCCGGTACCGGGAGGCGCTCAACGTGCTTTCCGGCATACAGGAGCGCAACGCGGAATGGTATTTCCTCGCCGCCGTCTCCAACGCGGGCGTGGGCAACCGCGTGCAGGCGCAGCAATACGCGCAGCAGGCGGTCCGCATGGAGCCGGATAATCCCGAATATCAGGAATTCTATGAGCGCTTGCAGCAGCCCGGGCAGACGTACACGACCTTTGGCCGGGGCTTCTCCATGCCGATGTTCGACGGGTATGGGAAGGTCTGCATCGGCCTTTGCCTCATGCAGTCCCTCCTGAGTTTTTGCTGCCGCCGGTTTTGACCGCCGGCGACGGGCAAAGCAAAATCCATCCCAAAGCGTTGCACTTGTTAGTATAATTCACCCCGACACAATTCACGCTCCGCCCATATGGGCGGGGCGTTGTGCGGCTTGCCTTCCCGGGAATTATGCAAACCTGCGGTCGTACAGCAGCGCCGCAATCAGCACGACGAAGCAGGAGCCGGCATTGTGTACGAGCGCGCCGGTTGTCGGCGTGAGGATGTGCATGAGCGAAAGCACGATGGCCACAAGATTGATGCAGAGCGAAAGCGTAATGCTGAGCCGGATCGTGCGCGCCGTGGCGACGGACAGCCGCTTGAGATAGGCGACCTTCTGCACATCGTCCCCCATGAGCGCGATATCCGCCGCTTCCACCGCGATGTCGCAGCCCATGCCGCCCATGGCCACGCCCACGTCCGCCGCCTTGAGCGCCGGCGCATCGTTCACGCCGTCCCCCAGCATGCAGACGCGCCGCCCCTGCGCGCGCATCCGCTCGATCCGCTCCACCTTCTGCGCCGGCAACAGCTCGGCGCACACCTCCATAACGCCGGCCTGGTCGGCAAAGTAGCGGGCTGCCGGCGCATTGTCGCCGGTGAGCAGCACCGTGCGCACGCCCATCGCATGAAGCCGTTCTACGGCAGCGACCGCCGTTTCCCGCAGCTCATCGGCAAGGGCGATCACGCCGAGATATGCGCCGTCCGCCGCCGCAAGCACGACCGCCTTGCCCTGCCCGTGCAACCCGTCGAGCACGTCGCGCGCCGCAACCGGTATGGCGACGCCGTTTTCCCGCAGATACGCTTCGCTGCCGCAGAGCAGGTGCAGGCCCGCCGTCACGGCGGACACCCCGCGCCCGGCCGTCATCTGAAACCCTTCTGCTTCCGCGATCGTCAGGCCGCGCTGCTCTGCACACGCCACGACGGCCTTGCCGAGCGGATGCTCGCTTTGCGCCTCCGCCGCCGCGACGAGGGAAAGCAACCGCCGTTCGTCCATCCCGGCGGCAAACGGCCGCACATCGCTGACCGTGAGCCGGCCGCAGGTGAGCGTGCCCGTCTTGTCAAACGCGACGGTATCGACCCTGCCCATGCGCTCGAGCGCCTCGCCGGATTTGATGACGACGCCATGCCGCGTGGCCTGCCCGATGGCGGCCATGATCGCCGTGGGCGTGGCGAGTACGAGCGCGCAGGGGCAGAACACCACGAGCACCGTCACCGCCGCGACGATATCCCGCTGGAACAGATAGGAGCCGAGCGCAATGAGCAGCGCCAGCGGCACCAGATAGCTCGCCCAACGATCCGCAATGCGCTGGATTGGCGCGCGGCGCTCCTCCGCCTCCTGGACGAGCCGAATGAGCTTTTGCAGCGAGCTGTCCTCCCCCACGCGGGACGCACGAATATCCACCGCCCCGAAGCGGTTGATCGTGCCGGAAAACACCGGGTCGCCCACGCCCTTGTCCACCGGCAGCGATTCTCCGGTCATGACGGACTGATCGACCGACGTATCGCCCCGGATGATCTTGCCGTCGACCGGCACGGCCTCGCCGGGCAGGATGCGCAACACGTCGCCCGTGCGGATCTGCGTAACCGGAATCATCTCCGCCCGGCCGTCCACGATGCGCCGCCCCTGCTGCGGCGCAAGACCGATCAGTTTCTTGAGCCCCTTGCGCGCCCGCTCGGTCGTTTTGTCCTCCAGTATGGCGCCAATGGCCATGATGAACGCCACCTCGCCGGCGGCGAACAGGTCGCCGATCAGAATGGCCGCGATCATGGCTACGGAGATGAGCAGCGCCGAGGAGATCTTGGCGATGCCGCGCAGATGGACGATGCGCCAGACGGCCAGATACAGGAGGGGTACGCCGCAGACGATCACCGCCACCCAGGCGGGGTCCACCGCGATGGCCGTATCCGTGAGCGACAGGACGAGGCTGGCCAGCAAAAACGCGCCTCCCACAAGGGTCATGGGGACGCCGGAAAGAAAATCGTTGATCCGTTTGAGCATAGTGCCGTTCCTCCCTGCCCGCGGCTTGACGACGCCGGCAAAATACCGTATACTGCGTATGATACGGAACACAATGTTCCATATCATAGGATAGCGGATACGCCCCGCAGGCGCAACGGTCAACATCCGCGCGGTGTCCGGTACGGGACATTTGGGGCGAAATGTGCAGGAGGGATGCAAATGGACCGGCGGCAACAGCGCACACGCGAGGCGATTTTTCGCGCGTTTTCGACGCTACTGGCGGAGAAGCGGTATGAGCACATCACCGTGCAGGAGATCATTGACGCCGCCAACGTGGGCAGGAGCACGTTCTACGCACACTTTGAGACAAAGGACGCGCTGCTCCGCGCCATGTGTACCGATATCTTCACGCACGTCATATCCGAAGAGCCGCTGCGCGAAACGACGCACGACTTTTCCCACGGCGCTTACGGGCTGCCGGAGCGGCTTGCGCACATCCTGTACCACATCCGCGACCGGCGACAGGATCTGGCCGGTATCCTGAGCGGGAGCAGCGGCGACCTGTTCATGCGGTATTTCCGCGAATACCTGGCCGGCCTCTTTGCACAGTATCTGCCAAAGAGCGATCATATCCCGCAGGACTTCCTGCTCGATCAGCTGGCCGGCGGCTTTGCCGGCGCCATCCGCTGGTGGATGCGCACCGGGATGCGCGATACGCCCGAACAGGTTGCATCCTACTTTCTTGCCGCGGTCGCGCCGCCGGATGCGCCGGGGACGGCGGCGGAGCCGGTATGACCGGAGGAACCGGCATGGCCGGAGGGGCGGTAAGACCGCGATACCCGACTAAAACAAAGCGGCGGCCGCGCGCTCCTGCGCATACGGCCGCCGTTCGTTTCGTTACTCCTGCGCCGCCGGCTCCGCCGTCTGACGGATGAGCGTTCCGGCCCATTCCATCAGCAGGCGAGTTGCCGGCTCACAGGCCGGACAGGCGCCTCCGAGCGCAGCCTCCGCCACCTCCAGTACTTCGCACTCCCTGCCCCGCAGGCAGGCGCGCAAAGCCGAAAGGCTGGCCGCATAGCGACCGCTACGGGCGTACACCGCCGCCTGCAGCACAAACCGCGCCGATTGATACAGCGCGCGCAAGGCCTCTGCATCTCCCTCGTGGAGATAGTTGTGGCAGCAAGCATGGTACAGATTGCAGGCGCCAAGGGACGCCGCCTGCGCCGCATCCGCCCGCGTGGGCGGCGGGAGAAGCTGCTCCAGCCGGCCGTACAGCGGACGGGTGTCGAACCAGAACTGGAACCGGTCGGCCCGGTCCCAATGTGCCAGATCCTCCGCCCCCGCCACAAAGCCGCACAGCAGCGCCGCATCCGGCAACCGGGCGCCAAGCGCGCGGTACTGCCTCAGATCCTCCATCTCCAATCGATCGAGAATCAGCACCATGTCGATGTCGCTTTCCGCCCGCGCCTCGCCACGCGCACGGCTGCCCTGCAGGCCGATGAAGCGCACCCGCGCGCCGAACGCCGCGAGCACCGCCTCCCGATAGGTGTTGAGCCACGTCTCCAGATCGATCAACCGCTTCCCCTCCTCTGCACCCCGCGCGCCGGAAGAAGGGCGCCGGGCGAAACGGCTATCATTGTACCGCATTGCTGCGGCGAAGGCAAGCGAAAAGCCCCAAAACCGCCAACCCGCCCGCCGGGCGGCGGGCGGGCGTAAACGGCGCCGTCAGAGCTTTCGGACGAACAGCGCCCGGATGGCGTTGAGCACGGCGAGCACCATGACGCCGACGTCCGCAAAGATGGCCAGCCACATATTGGCGATGCCGAACGCTCCGAGCGCCAGACAGACAAGCTTGACGCCGATGGCGAACACGATGTTCTGGCGCACGATGGAGAGGCATTTGCGCGAAATGCGGATGGCCTTGGCGATCTTGAGCGGATCATCATCCATCAGCACCACATCCGCCGCTTCGATGGCGGCATCTGCGCCCATCGCGCCCATCGCAATGCCGACGTCCGCACGCGCCAGCACCGGCGCGTCGTTGATGCCGTCGCCGACGAACGCCAGCTTCGACCTTTCCGGCTTGGCGCACATGATCTCCTCGACCCGGGCCACCTTGTCCGCCGGGAGCAGTTCGCCGACGGCTTCCCCAATGCCCAGCTCCGCGGCCACCTGGTCGGCCACGGCCCTGCTGTCCCCGGTCAGCATGACCGTGCGATTCACGCCGGCACGTCCGAGGGCGGCGACAGCCTCCGCCGCATGCGGCTTAACGACGTCCGAAATGACGATATGACCCGCATAAGCGCCGCGGATGGCGATATGGATGATCGTGCCGGTATGGTGACAGTTGATGTAGGGCACGCCCAGGCGCTCCATAAGCCGGGCGTTCCCGGCGGCGACTTCCATGCCGTCCACATGGGCGATCACGCCGTTGCCGCCGATCTCCTGCACCTCCGTCACACGCAAGCGATCGATCTCCCTGCCATAGGCGCGCTGCAGACTGCGGCTGATCGGATGGGTGGACGAGCTTTCGGCCAGCGCCGCCAGCTCGATGAGCTTTTCGTTTTCCAACTCGTTGTGGTGGATGCCGTTGACCTCAAAGACGCCCTGCGTCAATGTGCCGGTCTTATCGAATACGACGATCCGCGTCTGCGCGAGCGCCTCGAGAAAGTTGGAGCCCTTGACCAGTATTCCCGCCCGGCTCGCGCCGCCGATGCCCGCAAAAAAGCTGAGCGGAATGCTGATGACCAGCGCGCAGGGGCAGCTGATGACGAGGAAGGTCAGCGCCCGGTAGATCCAATCCTCCCAAGCGGGCGACAGCCCCAGCGCGAACAGACGCACCAGCGGCGGTAACAGCGCGAGCGCGAGCGCCGCGCCGCACACGGCCGGTGTATAGACGCGCGCAAAGCGGGCGATGAAATCCTCCGAGCGGGACTTGCGCGAACTGGCGTTTTCGACCAGATCGAGAATCCGGGAAACCGTCGACTCGCCGAACGCTTTCGTCGTGCGGATGCGCAGCAGCCCGGTCAGGTTGATGCAGCCGCTGACGATCTCTTCCCCGGCCCGCACCTCGCGGGGCAGGCTCTCGCCGGTGAGCGCCGCCGCATCCAGGCTGGAGCTGCCGTCCACGACCACGCCGTCTATGGGCACCTTCTCGCCCGGCTGCACCACGATCACCGTGCCGACCTCGACCTCGTCCGGATCCACGCGCTGCAACGCGCCGTCCCGCTCCACATTCGCATAGTCGGGCCGGATGTCCATGAGTTCGCTGATGTTGCGGCGGCTCCGGCCAACCGCATAGCGTTGGAACCATTCGCCGATCTGGTAAAACAGCATGACGGCGATGGCCTCGTTGTAATCGTGGCTGCCTTCAGAGACGGCCAAAACGATGGCGCCAACCGTAGCCACGGCCATCAGAAAGTTTTCGTCGAATACGCGGCGATTCAGAATGCCACGACCGGCCTTATAGAGGATGTCGTATCCGATGACAAGATAAGCGGTCAGATACAGCGCAATGCGCAGCCATACCGCCACATGGAACGCATGGACGGCGACGAGTATCGCCGTTGTGATCGCAATGCGCACCACCATCGTCTTCTGCTTTCTGTTCATGGCCCCCTCCCCGCGCCCGTGCAACGCGCCGGGCTTACAGTTCGATCTCGCAGTCCGGCTCGACCTTGCGGCATGCCCTGCGCACGTTCTGCATCACGGCGGCCGGCTCATGCCCCTCCGCAAACTCCACGATCATCTTCTGTGTCATGAAGTTGACGGTTGCGCCCGCAACGCCCTCGATCTTCCGGGCAGCAGCCTCCATCAGGTTTGCGCAGTTGGCGCAATCCACCTCGATCCGATAGGTCTTTCTCATGGATATGTCCTCCCTGTCCCGTTCGCTCCAACAATTTAACAATTAATCATTTGTTTAATTGTTAAACATATCATATCGCATCCGCACGCGCTTGTCAAGCGTTCATCCGGCCCTCTCATGCACGGGCGCGCAACTGAAGGCGGCCCGGCGGGACGGCGGCCGCAAACAAGGCCTTGTCCGGGCGTCCAAAATATTGTACGATAGTTATGGACAAAGCAGAACGGAAAGGAGCTTGCCTATGGCGTCGTTGCATCTGCCCCACCAGCACGGGCATTCGGACGAAGCAAAACGGCTGCACGCGCATCTGCAGGACACGGAGGAATTTGCGCGCATCGCGGATGTGTTTAACCAGCTGGGGGACGCGAGCCGCGTGCGCATCTTCTGGCTGCTGTGCCATTGCGAGGAATGCGTGATCAACATTTCGGCGCTCGTCGGCATGACCAGTCCCGCCGTTTCCCACCACCTGCGCCGGCTCAAGGCGAGCGGGCTGCTCGTGAGCCGGCGCGAGGGCAAGGAGGTGTACTACACGGCGGCCGATACCGAGCAGAGCCGCCTGCTCCATCTGGCCATTGAGCGGGCCATGGCGATCACCTGCCCCAGGGATGAACGGCCTGCGCCCAAGGGCTGAGTGGCCGCCGGGCACGGCCCCGCCCGCTTGCAGGATCGACAAAAGACGGGCGGCCCGCAAAGGCCGCCCGCCGCACGCCGGTAAAACGCCGGCTTTTGTTTTTGCAGTCCCGTCAGCGCAGCGTCACATCCACGCCGTCCTTGATGACATACACGGGCGCGCGGTGATACCAGATGGCCTCATACACGTCCGGCGCATCCAGCACGACGAGATCGGCGTTGCCGCCCACCTTGAGCGCATGGTTCTCCATGCCAAGCACCCTGGCCGCCGTAGTCGTGATCATGTCGTAAAGCAGTTCCATGTCGTCAAACGTCAACATGCGCAGCAGATGGCTTGCAAGGAATGCGATCTGCAGCATGTTGTTCTCGCCAAACGGATAGTAGGCATCCTGAATATCGTCCTGCCCCAGCGCCACAGGCACGCCTGCCGCCAACAGGTCCTTCACGCGCGCAGCCAGCGGGCCGGTGTGCGGGTCGGACACGATTCCGACGCCCGCCTGCTTGAGCAGCGAGGTCAGCTTGCGGAAATAGTTTTCGGGGTAGAGCTCCATCGCGCGGCAATGCTGCGCCGTCACCCGGCCCTGCCACCCCATGGCGATGGACCGCTTGCACAGCATCTCAAGCGTGCGCTCCTCGCCGTCGCCCACGTCGTCAAGCAGCATGGAGATCGGCTTGTTGTATTCCTTGGCATAGGCGCACATGGCGTCCACATGGTCCTGCTCGTCCTCCCTGGTGAACTCAATCCACGGGATGCCGCCAACCACGTCGGCGCCAAGATCCAGCGCCTGTTTGACCAGCTCCTTTGCGCCCGGCTCACGCGCCACGCCGTCCTGCGGGAAGGCCACAACCTGCAGCTCCACGCGCCCCTTATACTCCTCCCGCGCCTTCAGCAACGCCTTGACGCCTTCAAGCCGCGCCTTGGAGTCCACGTCCGCAAACGCACGGATGTGCGTGTTGCCGTACTTCAGCGCCAGATCGCACGCCTTCCGCACGTTGGGCAGAATCCAGGATTCGTCGTAGGCCGCCTTGAAATTTGCCGCCTGCTCAATGCCGGTCATGGCGCCGCCCATGCCCTCGCCGTTGTACGACTTGAGCGCATCCTCGCCCGCCATCTTCAGCGTGTACACCTTGTCGAGATGCAGATGCCCATTGACAAAGGATTCCGTAACGAGGCAACCCTTGGCATCGATCACCTGCCCGGCCTCGGCCGACAAACCCTTCTCCAGGGCGACGATTTTGCCATCCCGGATGGCAATGTCCAACAGTTCGGCGCATTTGCGCGTCTTGGCGTTCCTGATCAAAATGTCGCAGATCATGTTTACCCTCCATGCGTTGATATTTGTAGGCCATAATGGAATGCATTGCAGATGGAAAGCGCTGCCGTAACGATGGCGCCCGATGGGGTCTAATAGCGGGAGCGGCGGTAAACCGGTTACATCCCAGTTCCTAACATTCTATGAAAAGTATAATATGCAAGGCGGCGTATTGTCAAGACGCACACCGGCTTTTGCGTAAATCCTGCCTTCATTTTTCCTGCACAGCCGCCTGTTGACCGCAAAGGCGCAGTGCAAAGCATGATCGCCTGCTCCGGTCGCAAGGCTCGTGAAACTATTTACACCCCCCCCTGGATGTGCAGAGCCGAAAAACAGCCGTTGCGAGCCGCGGCCGTGCCGTGGTATACTGCGATAACACAGCAATCGGGAGGAATGGCCCTTGACGGTAGACGAGGCTGCCCTGCAGGAATGGCTGGAGGCGACGCGCAACGAGCCGTTGGAGACGATGGCGGGCTTTTTTGATGCGCGTATTGCCGATTACGAGGCGCACATGGCGCCCTGGGCGCGGCACTACGCGTGGATGGCGGCGCTGCTGCCGCCTACGGTTGAGACGCTTCTGGACATCGGCTGCGGCAGCGGGTTGGAGCTCGATCCTATTTTTGCGCGCTTTCCGGACCTCAGGGTGACGGGCATAGACCTGTCCGAACGGATGCTGGAGCGACTGCGCCAGAAACACCCGGATCGGTCGCTTACGACCATATGCGGGGATTATTTTGCCTGTGATCTTGGCGCATGCCGCTTCGACGCCGTCGTCGCCTTTGAAACGCTGCATCACGTGGATGCGGCAAAAAAGACGGGCCTGTATGAAAAGATCCGCCGTGCACTCAAGCCCGGCGGCTGCTATCTGATGTGCGATTACATCGCCAAAACGCAGTTGATGGAGGAGTTGGCCTCTGCCGAATGCAGGCGGCGGCGCAGGCGCGACGGAATCCGGGACGACGTGTTCGTCCATTTCGATACGCCGCTCACGCTCGAGCACGAGCTGCAGACGCTGCGCGAAGCCGGCTTTCGCTCCGTCGAGCTTGTCGGCTTTCTACCGGGCGACGACCATACGCCGATGCTCCGCGCCATCCGCTAAGCTGCCGCAGGCCCGATCACTCTGCGGCGGCCCCGATTTCCGGCAACAAAAACCCGGAGCGCAGGGCTCCGGGCTTTCCGTTTGATGAGCCGTCCCGCTTCCGCGGGAGGGTTGTGCGCAGATCAGCGCTTGCTGAACTGCGGCGCACGGCGTGCCGCGTGCAAGCCGTATTTTTTGCGCTCTTTCATGCGCGGGTCGCGGGTCAGATAGCCCGCCTTCTTCAGCACGGCGCGCAGCTCCGGATCGGCCACGAGCAGCGCGCGGGCGATGCCATGACGGATGGCGCCGGCCTGGCCGGAGACGCCGCCGCCCTCGACGGTGCAGATGATGTCGACCTTGCCGACCAGATCGGTCGCAGCCAGAGGCTGACGG
>OIAW01000040.1_pt1 | contig 21502 bp, 9 predicted proteins | sample 1580891 | NCBI WGS metagenome assembly OIAW01 (sample SAMEA3882543, study PRJEB24775) | human gut metagenome | biome: human-associated habitat; feature: intestine environment; material: feces | place: Netherlands | collected 2009/2010
AAGTTTATCTTTAGTCATAATATATTATGTTTTTACATAATATATTATGACTAAAGATAAACTTAAAGATGATATTATTAGAACTATATGTTGTTTAAATAGTGATATATCTAATAAAGATAGAAATTTATTAATTGAATTATTAAATTCTATTGTTGATTATACTAATAATATTGAACTTGAACAAGATGTTAAAGTTATAACACAAAAACATAACGAATTAGCTGAAACAGTTAATGAACTTAAAAATAAAGTTGAAACATATTCTAATAAGATTAATGAACTTGAACAAAGAGTTCATCAATTAGAAAACGCAAGTCAATCTTAACATGGCTAGTCTTAATCAATTAGTTAGTGAATTTGCTCATGCTGTTGGCAATCCTAATAGTATTCCTCTTAGACGTAATCTTCGATATGCTATTCTTCATGGTCGTAATGAACTAATTCGTAAAAGTTATGAAAATCATAAATATGTTGATAAAGGTTTGCAACAACGTATTCGTGTTTCTATCATTAATGTTCCTGATGGTGATTTATATAATAGTCAAACTCTTGGGCTTCCTGCAATTAAACGTACTAAACAAGAAGTTCCAAAGCCAGTTAGACTTATTAATAACTTACCTTTCCAATCAATTAGAACTACCGGACATACTGGGATAGAAATACCATTTGCAAAAGAAGCTAGTGCTAAGTTTTATCATTATCTTGCAGGTATGTGTAATCTTCCTGTTTATGATTATATTAATGGTTATATTTATTTCTTTAGTAATAATAAAGATTGGTTTCAAAATATAGGTTCTATTATTATTGAATCTCCATTTGAAATTCCTTATCTTGTTCCTACCGAAACTGTTGAAAAAGCTAAAGATGTAAATTATGACTCTATTGATGATGAAGCTAAATACGATGATGATGAATTTCTTATTCCTGAAGATATGATTGGAGCTCTTAAAGAGATTGTATTTAAACGTAATCTTATTGAAGTTCCTCGTCAAACAAATGAAACTCCTATTGATAATTTTGTAACTAGATAAATTATGATTAAAGATATAGATATTAGTCATTATTATAAAAAGTTTATTGAAACTTCTAATGACGATATGGCAAAATATAATAAAGAACTTGAAGTTATAAATAAGATGAAAGCTGATTGCCGTGCTTATATTAAAAGTAAAAATCAAGTTATTAAAGATGATTTAAAAATTAATCTTAATGAATATGGGTTTCAATTTCTTAATGATAATGTTGAATTAATTAATAAGTTAGAGCAATTAATTAATAATCAACTTAGTTATACAGTTGGAGAAAGACGTATTGTTCTTCTCCAACTTTTGCGTTATTGTAACTTAGCTAAAAAAGCAAACGATTATATTGTTGCTCTTAAACTCGCTACAAGACGTTCTGAATTAAGTCTTTCTGATTATAAAAAGTACATTCATAGGTATTATAGTTATGGTGTTCATAAATGTGTTCTTGAAGGCTACGCTTATCATTTTAAATATGAAATTGGTGATTTAGTTATTAATTTCTGGAGATATAGAGATAAACCTAGAGATACTTATGTTGATTGGAACGCTACTAGACTTAAAAAACAAGAAATTATTGATGCTGGTCTTAAACCTTATGATAAAGAAGAAGCAGAAATATATAAAATTCGTGGACTTAAGTATGATGGTATTCCTTATGTAGTTTATAAAACTAATAAAGAGTTTTATGAAATACAACTTATTAATAATGGAACTCATAGTTATAGTGCTATTAAATTTAAGTATGCTAATTATATTAATAGAGAACTTAGAGGTAAAGATGCTAAACAACTTAATTCTGAATGTAAAACTGTTGATGATATTTTTAATCTTAAATTAGGATTAAGAAGTAAACTTCTTGTTTATCTTGAACGAGAACCTAATGCTCCATTTAAATATATTAGAAATGTTAATCAACAAAAGTATGAACGTGGAGCACATAATAATGGTAATAAAACTAGATATAAAAACTAATATTATGGCAAATAATAAAACGATTACGATAGAACATATAATTGGTAAACTTGATAATGATTTCAATCCTGATGGAAGTGATTGGATTCCTAGAGTTCCTGCTTGGTGTGTTGATGCTATGAATGAACTTAAAGTTCTTCGTAAAGTTGATAAGAAAATGAAACTAACCGTCATTAATAAGATAGCTAAAAGTAAATGTTGTCTTATTGATGACGGTCTTAAAGTATATGATAGTAATGGTTGTGAAGTACCTAGAGCTGATACTAGTAAATATAGATGTGGTGATACTGAATCTGCTCCATCCTCTACGGGGGGTCAAGCGGAGGACGAAAGTCCGAAGCGTGCTACTAATAAAGACTATCTTGGTATGCCCGATGATTGTTGTCCTAATGGTTCTAGAACTAGAGAAGTTATTGATACTGGTAAAGTAGGATGTAATCCTGTTGTTTATACAGTTCATAATAATACTGAATGTCCAAGATGTCAGCATGAAGTTCATTCTCATTGTCAGACCCCCCGTGGAGGATATGATAAGTCAAATCATAATTATATTCTTATTGGGGGTAATACTATTGAACTTAATTTTAATGATACTTGTATAACAGTTGTTTATAAAGATATTGAAACTCAATATAGTGATAATTATCATTGTGAAATTCCTGTTATACCTGCTAATGGTAAATTAATTCAAGGTCTTACTTATTATTGTATGGCTCGTATGCTTATGAGAGGATATAAACATCCTGTGTTTAATCTTTCTGCTAGTCAATATGGAACTAATCCTTTCTATCTATGGGAAAGTATGAAGAAAGATATTAAGACTAGTATTTTATTAGATGAACAAAGTGATGATGATAGTGGTTGGAATGAGTTCTTTTATAACTTTACTTTTCCTAAATAATTATGAATATACAAAAGAAACTTAGTCTTAATAAACATCCTGGAGATTGTGTTCCTTATTCTTTAGTTGCTGCTAAGAATGTTAAGATAAGTAATGACGATAGGATGATTGTTAATGAAGAAGGGCTTGAAGATTGTAGTATAATTGCTAATAGTATTCATGAAGATGGTATTAATAATTTTAAAATAGTTGGTGTTATTCCTACTAGCACTGAACTTATTTTATTTGTTATTAATGTAGATAATAATGAATCTTATATTTATAGATATAATGAAGAATCTTCTAGTTGTTATAGAGTAAATAGTAATTGGAAATATAATGGTGGTAAGATTAAAGGAACATATACATATAATGTTAAAAATCATCTTATAATTGCTGTTGCTGAAAGCGATGCCTCTATTGATGTTCCTCTTAAAACTATTAATATTGATTTAGATTCTGGAAGTCCTGATACTGAAATGTCTATTATTCCTCAAGTAACTTTACCCACAGTTAGCAATTTAAATTATGTTAGTGGAGCTGCTTATAAAGGATTTTATTTTATGTTTATTAGATATAAAATAGATAAGACTAATTATACTAAATGGTATAGTATTGGATTTCCTATTTTTAATGATGTTATAATTCCACAAGTTATTAATAAAGTTTGTTTTCGTAAAGAGTTTGTTTATGATCCTAAAGATGACCCTAATGGATATTGCTATGGAAATAGTGATTCTTTTAGTGATTCTAAAGATATATGTAATCAAACTTTTGAAGTAAGTATTACTGGTGGTCGTTCAGGACTTTATCAATTAGGACTTATTATATGTAAAAAAGATAGTACGCAAGCTTTTAGAACTGATGATTTAAATAGTAATATTTTTAAGTTTAGTAGAGATGTACTTGTGGAATATAATATAGCAGATTTAACTACTGATTATTATAATTATTATAATGTTGGTAACATTATTAATTATAAAAATAGAATATATATTGCTAATTATGATGAAAAAAGTGATAATGATAATAGAACTTTGAGTGATGGTAAAACATTAGAAGAATCTGTTAATGATATTGTTATTAAACTTAGAAATAAATCTGTTAATGCTTATTATAACAGTTATAATGTTGTACATGCAGTTAGTGAAAAAGGACCTTATTTTAAAATGGCTAGTCTTGGATTTACTGGAACTGCAGATTATGAAATAGCTGATTATACTAAACTATTTAATAATAATCAATATCCTTTTCGTACTTTTAAAACTCTTCTTAATGAAACTGTTATTCAAGGTATTGCTGCTCATGAATATTTAAAAGTTAATTATAATACTGTAATAAAAGTAGGTTCTAAAGGCGGAGCTAATATTAAAGAATATTTAGCATGTAATTGTTTTATTATTCCTACTAGTTATAAGTATGAAAATAATATATCTAGTTATAGTTTACCTAGTGAAGTTAAAATTGTTTGTTATACTTATAATGGTGTTGGATTTACAGAAGATGCTGTATTTACTAGCGGAGTTATAATATTTGGAACTGCTCAATTTGATATTGATAATTGTAAAATGAGAATTACTCATAGTGTAATTGATCCTTCTTATGATTTTAATGAACGTAAAAAGAATGATACTCTTATTCCTGGAGAAGTATATAATTTCTTTATTCATTTTGTTGATAAGTATGGTGATGCTAGTAGAGGATATAAATTATCTAATAAAGATAAATATATAAATGATGTTATAAATGATAATTCTCATTGTACTATAATAACTGTTGATTGGATTAATGGTACTGCTGGTACTATTCCTTATTGGGTTGTAATTAGTGGAACTATTCCAATATCTAGTATTAGTTCTAATGTTAAGCAATATATTGCTGATAGCAAAATTGTAGTTTATACTGCTGAACCTATTAATAATCCTTTAACTAATATTTTACTTAATAGTGCTGGCGAATTAGAAGCAACTAATAGAGATGATTTATATATTCTTATTTCTAATTATTTTATAGACTATCAAGATAAAGATAAATATAATGATTTATATGTTTATCAAGTTATAAATAGTGGTAGCTATACTCCAACTAGTAATCAAATTATTTATGGCAATTATGATAATGAAGCTAAATTTGGTTATTATGAAAATATTAATGGTGATGAACTATTTAGAATACCAGATTTAATATTTAAGTCTGAATCTATTGGTGGAGAACATACTAGAGGTTTTGTATATAATATGAATGATACCTTTAATAAGTTCTATATTAATGTTAATATTGATAATAATCTTTGGAATAAAATAAAAGAATTAGGTTATGTTGGTTGGTTTGTTAGTTATGAAAAAGTAGAACCTATTACTAGATATACAGGATTATTAACTAGAAAAGATTTTGCTAATATAGCTAGTAATGTTACATGGCAAGAATCTAATTATGCTGCTAAGCCAGGTTTTGTTTCTAATAATTATACTAGTGATAAATGTTATCTATATAGTGGTAGATTTGACATTGATGATACTATTAAATATGATTTTAATATAATTCGTATTGATGGTAAATGTACATTTGAACCGTTTAGAGAAAAATCTGATGTTGTTGATATGGTTGTTAATACTACTTATCCATATAGTTATAATATGCCTGTTATAGGAGTAATAAGTAGAAATGTATATAAACCTATTAATAATTATAAATTAGTAGTAGCTGATAGTATCGCAGATGATAGAGCTGGAAAAGGTACAGCATTAGAAATGGATGATTATAAAGAACTTTCTTTAGATGCTGAAACTATGTTTCTTGCTACTGTTCTTAATTGTACTAGAAACATTTATATTAATAAAGAAAAAGAACTTATAAGACTTAATGATGTTCGTTATTCTAGTGGAACATATTCTATTGAACATGGATATAATGGTAGAATGACATATGATGGAGTATTAGTATATAATGATAATAGAGTTATTATGAATGAAGGAGATTATAGATTATATTCACCTGATAATACTCCTTATTATTATATTGATGGTACACATCCTTGTTGGTTTGATAAACCTTTTGTTGAATATATTCAATTTCCTCTTTATAGCGATAAGTTCTTTGAAAGTAAATGTTTTAATAATGAACCTAGTAAAATAGCATTTAGTATTAAAGAAGAAACTGATACAAAAAGTGTTGCATTTGGTACGTTTGTAGAACCTAAAAATAGTGTTGATTTATTTAAAGACCCTATTGGTAATGTTGACCAATTTGTTCCTAAGTTATTAACTCAATATCGTAATGATATTATTAATATTACTCGTTTTGATAAAACTATAAGACGTAGTAATATTATTCAAGATGAAAGTGAAGTTAATGCTTGGAGAGTATTTCCTATTGAAGGTTATAAAAATATTACTGAAAATAAAGGAATAATTACTAATCTTGTTGGTATTGGATATTATCTATTAGTACATACTCAACATAGTATGTTTATGTTTGATATCAGTGCTGCACTTAAAACTAGAGATGAAAATGTACAACTTTATCAACCTGATGCTTTTGAAGTTGATTATAAAGAAGTTTTTACTAGTGATAAAGGATATGGTGGATTGCAAGATGATTTAGCATATATAGTTGGAGAATTTGGTTATATATTCTATAATGACGATTTTCATACTCTTTATCAATTTGATGATGGTCAACTTAAAATAATGGATGAAGATATTAAATTATGGTTAGATAAATATCATCCTAATAAAGTTAGATTTGCTCATGATAAATTTAATAATCGTATTCTAATTAAATTTGATTATACTTATGATAATATAAATCCTGTTAGTAAAACTATTATTGAAGAAGCTCATAATGAAGTAATAAGTTTTAATTATAAAGTTGGTAGCTTTATTAGTTTACATGATTATTACTTTAATAATGCTTGGTCAACTAAAACTAAATGTTATTTTCAAACTGAACATAATAATGATAGACTTAATTGTCCTCTTCATGTGTTTACTAATGAATATAATTATGGTAGATTTAATACTCACATGGGAGATGATAGTAATAGTCTTTATATGATTTCAAGACAAGAAGTTGGTGAAGAACCAGAACTTGTTTATAATAGTTATATTGATATTATTATTAATGAATCTTATGAACTTATTAAGTTTCTTGAATTTATTAAATATAAAGTACGTAAAATATATATTCCTTTCTATAGTGATAATACTAATAATCCTGTAGATTTAAGAGAACATCCTTATGCTGGAGATATACTTCGTATATTTAATGAAGATAATGATACTGATGATATAGATATTAATATTGATAAACTTAATGAATTTAATAAGTATAAAAAACCTTGGTATGAACTAACTCAATATAACTTTAATTATTTTCGTAATACTATTAATAAACATCCTAATTCTCCAAGTGATAAACTTCGTAGAGTTTATGGTAATTATTTTGTAATTCGTTTCATATTTAATAATTCAGATAATAAGCGCATTGAATTTGAAAGTCTTGAATGTGCTCAAACTCAATTTAGAAAATTATGATACAGTATAGAGATAGACAAAGACAAAAAGCTTTTATTGGTGCTATTATTGGTGCAGCTGCTAGTATTGCTGGTGGTATAATTAAAGGTAATAAACAAAAGAAAGCTCAAGAAAAAGCCCAAGCTGAAGCTCAAGCTGCACAAGACCATAAAGATGCTTTACAAAATGCTCAAGCTTTAACTAGTGCTTATGCTAATCAAGATTATGTTGGTCAATATAATGATAAACTTACCCTTAAATGTGGTGGAAGAATTAGACGTAAAGCTAATTTTGGTACAGAACTTGTTCAAGCTCTTCCTGGTTTGGGAAGTCTTGCAAGTTCTGTTACTGGTGTAGAAGGACTTGATAAATTAGGTGCTACTATAGGGCAAGGCATTAATGCTAATCAACAAATTAATGAAAATAAACGTATTGCTCAAGAAGCTGAGAAACGTAAGCAACTTCAATCAGGTCAACAACAACTTAATATTACTTCTAATGCAATGACTAATCCAATGACTATGTATCAACGTTCTAGCTTTATTAATAAATATAAATGTGGTGGACGTAGAAAAGCATGGATTGGTGCTGCTATTGGTGCTGCTGGAAGTTTAATTGGTGGTATGCTTGGAAACAAAGGTAAAGAACCTATTCAAGTTAAACAAGACGAACAATCTGTTTATAGTGCTCCTAAAACTGGTCTTGAACGTCCTGAATGGATTACTAATGGTACTGTTCAACAACCTGTTATGCCTCAATCAGTATATCGAGATAGGCTAAATGTATATCGCTGTGGCGGTCATAGACGCTAGTCTTTTGCTCTCTGTTGAATTATTATATATAGGTATGAACTATTAATCGACTGATAGGCTATCGTTCAGCAGAGAGCCTTAAAATCAATCAAATTACAATTTCTCATTATATTATATAAAATGCCTAGAAAAGATAAAGTTATTCATATAAGTAATTTACCTAGTACATTTAGAGGTAATGTTACTCGTAATGGAAGATTTATTCAAAATGGTATTCCTCCACTTGGTGGAGTTTATGATAAAGTTGCTAAATCTACTGGTTTAATAAGACTTGGCAATGAATTTCTCTATAATGGTGTAAACAATTTGGTGTCTAAAGATAATAGAGAAAAATTAATGAATAATACTGCTGGTAGACTTATTAATTATGTTAAAGATTTTAATAAAGAATCTCTTCCTAGTGATGATGAACTTGGACCAACATTTCCATTTAATATTATTCAAACTCCTAGAAGTAATGGAAGAAATCTTCCTCAAAAACAATATGCTGTTGGTGGTAAAATACCAAATGTAGTTGCTGGTGGTATTGCTCAACCTCTTGGTAATAATTTCTTTTATATGAATGGAAGAAAACATAGTCAAGGTGGTATTGATATTGGTCCTAGTGATAAAACTGGTATTGAAGTAGAAGGTGGTGAAGTAGTTGAAACTAATGGAAATGAACTTAAAGTTTATTCTGCACAGCCTATTCTTAACGGTGCTAGTCCTGCTCAATTAGTTATGGGTGGAGCTAATCCTAATAAAGTATTTAAAGCTCAAGAAGATTTTAAAGATAGAAATAGAATTAATGATGATGGAACTAAATATAAAGAAGGTGGCAAAATTTATCAAGCACCTGATGAATATAAAAGACAAATCGCTGAAAGTGGTTCGATAATTATTGGTGGTTATCCTACAATAGCAGGTAATAGAAATTATAAATTTATTAAAGGTCTAACTAAAGCTTCTAGAATAGGTAGAACTGCTACTAATTTTATTAATTTAGGTAGACAAAAGATTTATGATTTAGCTAATAAAATTGATAATACTTGGATTAATCAAGGTATTAAAGAAGTTTATAGAACAACTATCGGTAAATATGGTAGTAATATTCCTAGAACTGTTGATTATATTACTAATAAATTAAATATAAATGAAGATAATAAAAAAGCTATGGGTGGATTAAATAGAAATAAAGATTATGGCTCTAAAAAGAAACCTTATCCTAGTGTAGCTAAAAAAGATTTTGCTGGTAGACATAGAAGTTATCCTATTCCTACTAAAGCTGATGCTATTGATGCTTTAAGATTAGCTGGATTTCACGGTAGAAGTGATGTTAAAGCTAAAGTTTATAATAAATATCCAGAACTTAGAAAAAAAGGTAATGTTGGATTAGTTGTTAGTATTAGCGGTAATGTTAAGAATGGATTAATTCATTCTCCATCCTCTACGGGGGGTCTACGCGATAAATTTGCTGTTGGCGGAAATCGTATTAATCGTCATGGAAGAACTTGGGAATATGATGAAAAAATTGGAGCTTATGTTCCTATAACTAATAGAACTATTAATAGAACTTCTGCTTATCCTATTAATAAATCTGCTAGAGGAGAAACTATTATTGGAAGTGATTATACTTTTAGAAATGGAAGATGGTCTAAAAATAATAATGTAAATACTAATACTAATAAACCTAATATTGATAATGGAAATCGTCGTCCTCAATATTATGCAGAACGTAGACTTCCTTTATTTGAAGATGGTGCTGGAATTACTAGTGGTTTAGTTAGAGCTGGTTGGAGTCATGGAAATAATAAAGGTATTAGTACAAATAATACTAATATTCCAAGTTTATCTGAAACTAAATCTAACGGGAAGACCCCCCGTGGAGGACGTAGTAAGTCAAGTCAATCAACTCAATCTGTTCCTACTAAAACACCTCCTATTGCTGTTTATAATCGTAATCTACCAAAAGTAGAAGCTAGTATTCCTACTACTTTACCTGTTTCTACTAGTACACCTGCTAAAGGAACTACATCTTCTGATGGTAAAGGTCAAGGTAAATTTAAAAATCTTACTACTGCTGATTGGATTGGATTAGGTAGTAATGTAGCTGGTAGTTTAGCTAGCTATTTTGCTAGTAGAAGAGCTATTAATAAAATGAGAGGTCCGGAACAGCCTACTCTTATTAGTGCTAATAAACTTAAAACGAAATATAATATTAATCCTCAACTTGATAGAATTAGAGAAGATAAATTTGAAGCTTATCGTGATATTGATTCTAATACAGCTAGTAGTCGTGTAAGTTTAGCTCGTAAACAAAGAGTTCGTAATGCTGCTGGTCAAGCTGCTAATGAGCTTTATGGTAATAAAGAAAATATAGAAACTAATCTTATTAATCAAGATAGACGTAATCAGCAAAGTGTTCGTCAATTTAATGCTCAACAATACAATCAATATATAGATAGAAAAACAGCATTCGATAATGGTATTAGAGAAGCTAAAGTAACTAATATTAATAATTTATTTAGTGGTATTAATGCTGGTATTCAAGATATGATTAGTAGATATGAAAATCGTAAAGCTTTAAATAATACTATTGGTGCTATGAGGGCATCTGCTCCTAATGTAGATGATAGAATTATGAGAGATGCTGGAGTTGATTATGATGAATTTATTATTCGTAAACGTAGAAAACTTGGAGGAAAACAATCATGCCGATAAACTTTTATACTCCTACTTTTAGACAACAAGTTAATCCTATTGACTTAAATGTCTTAGCTAGAACTTATAATACTCTTGAACAAGGTCATCAACAAGCTATTCAAACTAAATCTCAAATTGATGCTCAACTTGCTCAATTAGATTTAAATGAAGCTGAAGATGCTTGGCGTCAAGAACAACTTAATAAAGTTCGTAATGCACTTACCGAAAATATGCAATATGGTAATGCTTATTCTAGTCTTGATGATATAGTTGGAACTTATGGAGATATAACTTCAAGTCCGGGAATGATTGGTCGTTTACGTGCTCAACAAGATTATAAAGCTTATATGAATAATCTTGATAAACGTACTGATTTATCTGAAGATTATAAAAATTATTATCGTACAGTTAATAAATATAATTATCAAGATATAATTGATAAGAATGGTAATGTTATTGGTGGAAGTAAATGGACTCCTATTGATAAAGAAGTTTCTGAAATTCCTATGAACCAAATACTTAATCAAGCACTTCAATGGGCTGCTAAAGAACAAGGCGGTGGTAGTCAAACAAGATGGCTTGATGCTAATGGAAAAGTTACTGATGATATTACTAAATCTGTTACAGGAGAAATTTATTCTCATACTAAAGGTGATTGGCAAAGGTTAAGTAAAGCTAAACTTGCTGAAGCTGTTAAAGCTGTTATTGAAAATACTCCTGGCGCTAAAGCTAGTCTTGAACAAGATTATAAAATTGCTAAATGGAAATATGACCAAAATGGAAGTAATCCTGATATAACAGATAAAAATGGTATTCTACTTACTCCTGAACAATATCTTGCTAAACGTATTGACCCTTTCTATAATGCTGCAACTTTTTATAATCAAGATAGTAATACTACTTATGGTGAAGCATGGAAAGCTCAATTAGCTTTAGCTAAACAAGCTGGACTAGGAAGTACAACTCAAAGAAAACAAGCTATTGATAATCTAACTTATAAAGGTACTCCTGTTCGTATTGATAATTTTATGCCTGCTCAAGCTCAAGCTGAAATTACTAGCAATAGACAATCAATAGCCGGATTGCTTAGTAAATATAATCCTGATATTAATATTAATTTAAGTACTGCTAATCCAGATGATATTAGAACTAGTATTATGACTAATATTACTAATCCGTCTGATAGAGCATATGCTTTAAGTTATCTTAATGATATTATTGATAATCAAGAATATATTAATAGTCTTAAAGTTGGTAAATCTCAAGATAGTATTGATGGATTTGATACATATAATTCTATTATTAGTTTAAGTGATTTACCTAGTAATAAATATTCAGATAGATATAGCAAATATGTTAATCAAATATTTGAAGATAGTTCTGCTATTAGACAATACTTTAATAATGATGATGTTTATAATTCATTTATTAATTCTCTTGGTGGAGAGAAAAAAGCTGCTAGTCTTGGAATAAGATTTGGTTCTGATGGTAATGGTTATAGATATGCTGAATTACCTAAAGATTATCATAAATCTATTTATAGTTTTGGCAAAGCTGTTAAAGAAGCTGAAGATACTAGGAATCCTTTAAATGCTTTTCTTAATTCTGCTAAGACTAGATTTTTTGGTTATGGTGATAAATTTGTTCGAGTTGATTCTAATGGTGAAGAACATCATGCTGGATTACCAATAGGTAATAAAGAACCTTATATTGGTTTAATTGATTATGTTGATTCTCTTAAATCTAAAAATGATGCTGTTCTTGATGGCGGTCAAATAACTTCTTCTACTATTGGTATTAGTGCTTTAACTCCAGAATTAGCTGAAATTAATTTTATGATGAATGCTAATCCTGAGAAAGCTAGTCAACTTTCTGCTTATAAGAAGAATAAAGAAGAACAAGCTATGATGGCTATTCGTAGTGGTATTGATTTAACTCAAGGTGAAGCTTATATTACTAGTGAAAATGGAATATTTGAACCTATGACTTCTGAAGATAGAAAAGCTTATACAGCTTATCTTAGAAGTGCTAAAGAAAATGAAATTACTCCTACTATTGTTCGTGACCCAAAAACTGGGGATGTTGGAGTTCAAATTAATATTGTAGGTTACTATGATACAGAAGGTAAACTTAAAAGAGAACCTATTACTTTACTTGTAGGTAGTGGGGCTATTGATAGTTCTATTATTCAATCTTGGAATCAAGATACTAGTTGGAAAGCTGCTGGTAAAGTAGAAAATTATTATAATGCTAATAGACCTATTTCTCTTACTAATAATGCTGCATTTACTGGAATTGATAAATTTAAATTAGTACCTAATGGTGGAGGTTTTAATTTAATTAATTCTACTAATAATCAAACTATTGGTTTAGTAAGTAAAGAAAATGCTGTTGATATTGTAGATAATTTATCTCAATGGGAACAAACTGTAACTGCTGTTAAAGCTGGTATGGCAGTAGATGAAAATGCTGTTAAAGCTATTCAACAAAATGTTGCTACTAAACTTGCCCAACTTAGTGGCAGTTCAGACCCTTATGTTATTCAATATTACTATGATGAATTAACTAATAATCTATATTAATATGGATGTATTAAAGTTTCTACAAGGTGGTAATAAAACACCTAATCCTAAATATAATCCTAAAACTAAAAAGGGGGCTATACAGCCTCCTACTTTAGTTGATTACAACCCCGGCACTTCTATTAGTGACCGGGGTCGTGGTCATTTATTTAGTCGTATTGCTGGACAATCATATAATCTTAATCAATATGATATAGATAAATATGCTCCTTATGATGTTTATGTTAATCCTGTTGATGACCCAGAAAAACTTGATAAAGAACGTGCTGTTAATCAAAGTAATTGGGAACAAGGATTAAAAATGATTGGACAGATTGGTAATGAGATTACTGTTGGTACAGCTATTGGTTTTGCAGATTTAGCTGATGCTTTCTATAATATGGTTAGTAATAGTCCTAATGATTATCAATCTGAAATAAGTTCTGAACTTGAATCTTTAAAAGAATCTATTAATGAGCGTTTAGCTATATATAGAGAAAATCCTAATGCTGCTTTTGATATTGGAGATTTTGCTTGGTGGGCTAGTAACGCTCCTAGTATAGCTAGTTCTTTAACTCTTATGGTTCCTAGTACTGGTCTTGCTAAAGGTGTTTCTTTATTAGGTAAAGGCATAAAGTTTAATAAATTAGCTAATAAAATGGCTAATGCTATTAATATGACTCAAAAGAGTAGAGCCATTACTGGTAGAATAGCAGAAGCCACTGCTATTGGAGTTCCTTCTCGTTATCTTGAAAATTATCAAGAAGCTAGACAAACTTATAATGATATTGAAGATTATTCTAAAACTCAACTTGCTAATATGAATGATAAACAAAGAGAAGAGTTTTATAATAATAATCCTAAATATAAAGATATGTCTGATGAAGAAGTAGCTAAAGATATTGCTAAGAATAGTGCTGATATTACTTTTGCTGAAGATTGGGCTAATGTTCTTTTTGACGTATGGCAAGTTTATAGTTTAAAAAACTTATGGAAAAATGCTTTAAGTGGTAATACAACTAGTTCTAGACTTAGAAATTTAAATATTGCATTTAATAGTAATATTGATGATGCTGCTGCAATTACTAATGCTTTAAGTAATAAAACTACTAAACAAGCTATTACTAGCACATTAAAAGATGTAGGTGATGATATTCTTCATGGTGTTAGAGCAGAATGGACAGAAGGAGTTGAAGAAGCTATTAATTATATAGCTAGTCAAGATGGTTTATATAATGGTAAAAAAGTATTTGATAAAGATATTCCTCAACAAACTATTAAAGATTATCTTCAAGACCCAATGTTATGGGAGCAAGCATTTTGGGGTGCTCTTGGTGGTGTTACTTTTAGTAGTGTTATGAATAAAGCTGGAGAGTTTATTAATAAACGTCTTGATAAAGATTGGACTTCTGCTGAAAAACAAAGAGAAAACGAAATTCTTGGTCGTACTGCTACTTTTCAAGCATATCAAGAAAGACTTAATAGTATTTCTAATGGTAAAAATCCATTTATAACTATTACTGATGAAAACGGTCAACAGGTTAATCCAGATATTATTACTGGTACTGAAGAAGAACTTCGTAATATAGCTGAAAAAGAATATATGGATAATATTATTATTAATTCTATGAACGCTGGTAATTTAGGACTTCTTGAAAGTTCTATTAATAGTAAAGAATTTAATGATAGTATTACTAATAAACTTGGATTACAACAACAAGATAGTAATGAACTTATTAATAGATTTAAAACTGAAATTAATAATCTTAAAAATGAATATAATACTACTTTAAATAAAGTTAATAGACTTGGTGGCGGATTTGAAGTTGGTCGTATTATAGCTACCCAAATGGTTCATGCTCGTAATCGTCAAGAAAATTATAATAATCTTCTTAATTGGGCTAATGATGTTTTAAATCAAGATATTACAAATAATCATATTGAAGATGCTGATATTAATTCTGCTAAGAATGGTATTTATCAGCATATTATTAATAGTATTCAAAGAGATATTAAAACTATTCAAGATAATGCTGCAATTAATAATTCTGTTAAACAAGAACGTATTGCTCAATTAAATGAACGATTAGATGCTATTAATAAACTTTATACTCCTATTGATATTGAAAATAAAAATGATATTCAATCAGCTATTCAACTTCAAAAACAATATAATGAAGTATTTAAAGATTTAGCAGAAGTTGTTAATGCTGAGATTAATGTTGAGGTTAATAAAAATCAACTTAATTTATCTGATGATAATATTAAATCTCGTATAACTTATCTTAATAACTTCTTTGATAATAGTCGTAAAAAGATTGTTAATAAAGCTATGGATGATTTACGTAATGCTTATAAACAATATGGTAAAGATTATGTTAATTCTGTTATTAAAGATGCTAATAATGGTAATAAACCTAATATAGATAAAGTTATTAGAGATGCTTATGCTGCACTTGATTTAAGTTCTAAAGGTAATGAACATCTTAAAACTACATTAGAACAATTAGCTGAAATTGCAGAGATTGAAAATGATGTTAATAATGCTCCTAAAGAGGAAGAAGTTGCTCCTGTTAATCCTGATGTTAATGAAGTTAATGAAACTGATGTAGATGATACTAACTCATCTCCATCCTCCACGGGGAGTATAGCGGAGCGAAGCGAAGCGGTTCCTAGTGAGCCTACTAATATTGAACAACCTCAATCTCAAACTGAACAACCAGTTTCTCAAGAACCTATTAGTACTCCTAAATCTGAAGTTAATAATACTCTTCCAGATGATGATTTCGAACGTGGTCAAATAGGTACTGATTTGGTTTATGAAAGTATAGCTGATTTAGAAGATTCTTTAGGACATGAGTCTACTAGTAGTGATTTACTTAATGCTAGACAATCTATTATTGATAAACTTAGTCAAGCTGGATTTGAACAAACAGAAGCCAGCGATATAGTTAATAATATTATTGATGGTCTTACAGGAGGTAGTTTATATAGTTCTGTTCAAGATGATAGCACTAGACGTTTATTACTTAATGCTACTTATGCTACTGTTACGGGTAATGAACGTAATATAGAAGCTATTATGGATGATTTTGCTAATAGTGTTGATAGTGAAGGTAATACTAGAGGTAAAATTGTTAATGGTAAAGTCTATCTTAGTATTGGTCAATTAGTTGAATATATAGATAGTGTTACGGGTAATAAAATTATTAAAAATTACTTGTTTAATCAAATAAAAAACTATCTTTACGCCAGCACTAATAATCAAGGTAAATATCGTGCTACTGACGAATCAACTATTAAGAAACTTAATGCTAGACAATTTGTTCAATATGTAGATAGTATTGCTAAAGAACGTCTTGAAAGACTTCAAGTTGAACATACTAATAATGTTAATCTTAAGTATATAGTAGAGAATGAAAATGTTAAAGCATTTACTTCTATTAAACAAGGTGATTATCTAGAAACTGAATATGATAGTAAGCTTAGACGTATTAATATACTTGCTAATGGTACAATTATTGGTTATATAGGAGTTCCAAATATTGATAAGTTTGGTAATTATGATATGGTTAATCAAGGTTGGAAATATAATATTCATGCTGAAAATGGTCAAGTTGTTTCTCCACTTAAAGACGCTTTAATTAGTATTCTTGATGGTGATAGATTTGACGAAGAATTTATTGGTCATTTATATGAACTTGCTGTTAAAGAAGAAGTTACACAAGAAGAACTTGTTAATCTATTTAAAGAATTTGAAACTAAATATCCTGATATAGTTAGAGATTTTACTACTCCTGTTGCAAGTTTTGATTTAGCTGGGCATCTTGTTAATCTTACTAAATACATATTTAATCAGCCTTATGAAAATAGTCATGAAGCTAGTATTAATCGTTGGTTTAATAATCTTCTTAATAGTTATGACCAAGCTATTACAATAGTCAAAGGTGATTTTAAAGGTAAGATTAGAGCTACTAATGTTAAATATGGAGTTCTTAATACTATTGATGACGCTAATGGTGAATGGAATGATGTACAAGAAACAGTAGTTAATTATAGCGAAGATGTTAATAAACTTGGTGTAGTTATACAAGGTCAAGTATATCTTAATGGAGAAAGCAAACCTACTATTATTGAAAATCTTACTACTAATGGTATGCCTGTTATTAGTATTCCAAGTAGTGACGGTACTTCTTTATATGCTTTTTGTAAACAAGTTCCATTAAATAGTAATCTACTTAAAGGTGATGCTCGACGTATTATTAATTCTATTAAGAATGAAGTTAATAATCTTTGTAGAGATTATATTAGTGGTAAAATAAGTTTTGGTGAACTTAAACAAAATCTTGGAGATATATTTGGAAATAATAAACTTATTAACGGAGATAGAAATACTGGACTTCAAATTAGTATTAATCCTACTAATATAGGCTTTTATGTTAAAGGTGCACATTTTAATGGTAAGGATTATGCTTTTACTATTAATTCTGATGCTGGTAATTATAAACGTAATATTATTATTAATTCTCCTTATGTTGTTAATAGTGCTTTTAAAATAGGTAAAAGTTATGGAATTAATGCTAGTACTATTGATGAATTAGATAATGCTCTTCGTCCTGTTATTGATGAAATGTTTAACTATGCTCAATTTGCTATTAGTAAAGATTTTATTAATGATAGTACAAAAACTAATGATAAAACTAATAAATATATTTATCGTGAAAATGGTAAAACTATTATAAATATTGATGGTAAAACTTATAGTTATAATAGTTATCAAGATTTTATTATTAGTAATGGTTTAGTTAGAACTAAATTAGCTAATACTAATACTAATGAAACTGCTGGTAATTGGCAAATAGATATTCATTCTAAACTTGATATTACTTATGAACTTGAGGGTAGACCCCCCGTGGAGGATGGAGCAATACCTGAACAGCTATCAGAGTTCATGTTAGATGATACTCTTAATGCTATTAATTTTAATGCTTTTGAATCTGCTATAACTGCTAAGAATTTAACTCGTGGACTTAAAAAGTATTTTGCTAATGACCAAACTGCTATTGATTATATTAATGCTCTTCAAAAGATTGGTATATTGCCTAAAAATATTCAAGTTGTAGATAGTATTACTGATAATAATGGTAATCAAGTTAATGCTGTTTATCATCGTGATACAGATACTATTGAACTTAATAGTTCTGCTATTGCTGGTCAAAGAGTTTATCGAGTTGTTAATATTATACTTCATGAAAGTTTACATAGACAACTTTATACTAAATATAATACTGAACAAGCTCTTGCTTTAGTTAAACCTATATATGATAAATTTAAATCTTGGCTTGATGCTCAAAATGATTCTACTAAAGAAAGACTTAAACCTTATCTGTTTGAGAACTTTAATACAAGTGAAGCTCTTGAAGAATTTCTAGTTGAAAGTATTACTAGTAATGCTCTTATGACTACACTTAATGAAATTAAATATGATAATAGAAAAGTTAATAAACGTAAGACTTTATTTAGTAAACTTCTTGAAGTTATTGCTGATATGTTAGGTATTAAGATTAATGAAGATAGTTTATTAGCTGCTGCTAGAGATGCTTATAAAGCTATTAAAAAAATGCCTAAAGAAAGTAATCAAGAGGCTATTCAAGGAACTTTTCAGTTTGAAGAAGAAACTGCTAGTAAAGAACAAATTGAAAATCCTAATGAAGATAATAGTCAAGATTATAATTATAATAATGATAATCTTAATGATGGACTTGATATGTTTAGTAGTGTTGATGATAATACAGTGGTGAATATGGCTGAATTGACTAGCCGTTTGCCAATAGCACAACAGCCCGAATTTGCCACTTTGCTTGACACAGGACGCATCAGTTTTAGCTGTATGTAGAATTAATCGAGCAAATATAAAAGTCGCTTAAAACGAAAGAAAACTACCTCTATGACGATGTAATTAAATTTTACTTTACATTAGTCATAGAGGTATTACTATTAATGAATTTAAACTTAAATATAAACTTATGAGCTGTGGAAATATTAAACTTGTAGGATATAATAATCTTAATAATGTTATTATTAAAGAACATGGTTCTAATAATGCAGATTATTATAGTCTTATAGCTATGGTTGAAGACCCAATCTTTAAGAAGATTGTAGCTGATAAAGGTATTAATGTTAAAACTTCTGGAAGACAAGCTTATAATGCTCTTCTTGAAGCTAGAGCTATTAAACTTCGTAATATAGATGATGTAGCTTCTGTTGCTGAAAAAGAAGAACGTGGTTTGTTTAGTACAATTAAAGCTAGAGATACAGCTATTACTTATATGGCTGATATTATGAATAAACTTAGTTTTAATTTTTTATATAATGGCGCTCCATTAAATTTTAATGAAATTAAAAAACGTACTAATGAAACTGTTATTAATGCTGGACTTAAACGTGCTAAGAAATTAGCCGGAAGTGATGAAGCTAGAAATAATGAACTTAATAGTTTTATTAATAATCCAAATCCTGCTACTAAAATTAATGGTCTTGGAGCATTTCTTCGTAAATATGGTAATGCTCAAGATTTTAATTATGGTGCATTACTACGTTCATTAACTAATACTGAATTTAATGAAGCTCTTTTTAATAATAAAAATGTAGCTAAACTTATTAAACGAGATGAATTATATCAAACTACTGATTATGAAGAATTAGGCGGTTATCTTGATGAAACTTCTACTGAAGGTGATGAAAATAGTATAGATGATGGTATTGATTTAATGACTCAACTTTGGAATTTAAGTATTGGTGAAGTTAAAGATTTTAATAAACACGTAGAAGAAATTATTAAATATCATCTTGCAAGTTTACCTAAACTTACTGCTGCTTCTCAACTTGATAATGGAAGTTATCCTTTTGATACTAATAATGAATTAGGAGTTGTTACTTTTTCTGATGCTAATTATTTATCTAAAATATTATATGCTAGTGCTGATACTAGTAATGTAGATAATTTTATAGCTAGTCTTAAACGTATATCTGAAACTATTCCAAATTGTGAATGTTTAATTCAATTACATGATTTACTTAGCAAAAATAAAGTATTTGCTAATAAGTATATGATGGTGTTTAATAAACCTATTATATCTAAAATTGAAACTTATATTCAAACTGATTCTAATGGTAATAGTTATGTTCGTGCTCGTGTAACTAATCCTAATACTGATTCTCGTACTATTTTACAGAATACTTTTTATAATAATGTTAAGAATAATATTATTACTAATCGTGTTCCTGCTGCTCGTGAAAAGTTTCGTATATATGATAGATATAAAAATACTCCTCATGCTAATCTTTATTTATATGATGCTTTTAAAGAAATATTTCCAGATATTAATCAAGCTAGTTTTAATTTAGCTATTGCTAAGATTGGTCGTGTTGCTATGGCTAATAATCTTATTAACTTTGCTAATGTTATTAATCGTACAGTTGAAAACTATAATAAATATGTAGAAGCACTTAAAAAAGATAAAGGAACTAAAATGCCTGATAGTTTTATTAATAGAGGTGATACTTCTATTATATATCAAATGGCTGATGTCTTTAAAGATATTATTTATATTCCTGTTGAACTTAATTCTCGTAATCCTGAAGGTAATTTAAGTTCTGATGTTATTAATAGAAGTTTTATTACTAATATTGCTAAAATTATTAATGATGATAAATCTACTGTTGAAGAACAAAATGCTATGGTGGAAGCTTATGCTAAACAAAAGTTTACTAGTCATCAATATGATTATAGTAATTTACTTCTTGAACATAGGGATAGTAATGGTAATATAATTAATTATGGATTATTTAGAAGAGTTGGAAATGGAACTCCTAAACTTACCGAATATGCTCGTAGTATGTTTAAAACTTCTCTTCTTAATGGTATTAGCGAATTAGATAATAACAATAATGACTTATATCGTAATATGAGTGATGGTGATTATTTAATTACTGCTATGGGATTATTTATGACTGATATTAATAATTCTGAAATTCCTACTGCTAATTATTT
>OIAW01000061.1_pt1 | contig 14522 bp, 15 predicted proteins | sample 1580891 | NCBI WGS metagenome assembly OIAW01 (sample SAMEA3882543, study PRJEB24775) | human gut metagenome | biome: human-associated habitat; feature: intestine environment; material: feces | place: Netherlands | collected 2009/2010
TAATATAATATATATAATATAAAATCAAATTTTATATTTTTACTTCTACTTCTACTTACAAAGCAACCTGACACTGCAGCCGACTCATCAAGTATGCTCTTCGTCCTTAAAAAGTGAATCCAAGAAAACTACCGCACTATCACGCAAATCGTCCAGAGTGCCATTATTCTCAATGATAAGGTCATATCCAAAGTTGTATACATCATCATCAGCATGATTTGATGCATCTTCGGCATCAGCACTCGCGCGCGTTATAAGTAGAGTTGTAGCTCCATAGTAATCTTTGAGACGCTGTATTTCTTCGGGTTCGCGCACATCAATGAAAACTACTACATCATCTGCGAGGTCACCGCTATCAGTAAAAGTATCCTGAATAGACTGTATCTTCTCGTGGATTTTTTTCATCGGAACATCGTTCCAAGTTGTAAGCAAATCTTTAAGATCGCTTAAAAATTTTCGATTCTCTGGCGTTTTCTCACCATTCCACCCACAACTGCGCGCAACTGTCTTCACATAATCAATTGACGAATAGACGTAACATCTTGCGTGCCCAAGTCCAATACAAAGTGACTCGAAAGTTGATTTGCCACTTGTGGGCTTTCCATTTACTACTACTATTTTCACTTCTTTTTCTTCTCCTTTTTTTGAGATTTATTATTAAAGAACTCATCATAGATATCTTCAAATACTTTAAAGCCATCTTTTTCTTTATTATAGCCATAAGCTTCTTGAACGAACTCAAGCATTTCTTCTTTTCTCTTATCTAAGAGGTAAAGAAGGTCTTTATAAATAGACGACATTCTTACTAAGTCATCTCTTTTCGTTTCTTTCTTTAATTTCCAAAAATTAAACACATTCATACCAACATAAATTTTACAATTCTCATTTATATTACTACAAAAGAAAGCTTGTGTTAATAAAAAACGATCAACTTTATTCTTTCTGTCTATTGTACCAAGATAAAGAGCCTTATCTTCTCTATAAAAGCCTTGAAGATTAGCCATAGTTGCAACACACATATTATTATAAGTTTCTTCTTTAGTCATTTTTATGCTCCTTTTTCTTTTCTTTATATATATTATACTAAAAAAGAAAATGGACTTCAAATTTTCCGTTTATCTCGTATCAAAAATTTTATTTGTCTACTTACAAATAGAACCCAATAAAAGGAGGTTTGTCTAATGGAAATGCTCACATTAATTCTTACCATGAGCACTGTGCTCTGGTATGTAATTGACCGTCTTAAAGGAGTTTGGAGCGATCTAAGCTTTGGCAAGTACATCACAATGCTCGTTGCCGCGGCAGGTTCTTTTGCTCTATCCTTCTGTTTCAAGCTTGACCTCGTCTATGCGCTCGAGCTTGTTGAAGAGATTACTCCTGCGGGCGAAGTCCTCACTGCTCTTGTCTTGATGTCAGGCTCAAGTGCGGTGTCAGAGATTATTACTCGAATCAAAGGCGAATAAAGTCAATTATTGAACGCACTCGTTTTTACGGGTGCGTTCTTCTTTTATCAAAATTTGAAATCAGAAAAGAAATTTGATATACTTTTATTAAAGAAAAAATAAAGACGATTATCGTCTTGTTGGAGGAAATAATGGACGAAAAGGTACTTAATTTTGACATAAACAAAACCGAGGAAGAGGCTAATACCACAGCAGATGTTAATGTAGAGGAAAATCTTCTTGAGATGGCAGGCTTTGGTAATTTTGGGGCTTTTTTGAGCCTTGACGAAGAAACCTTTGCTATACTTGCACCTGTAGTTCTTGAACAGTTAGACAAAAGCATACAGGATTCAAATGTAAGAAGGTCTCTTTATATTAACTTCCTTTCCAGTGGCGGAAATATACAAGACATCCGCGGTTTCTATGCTAATTTCGTAGATATTGTTGAAAAAGAACTCAATGCTGACCTTTCTCAGCAGAAAATTGACTTCCTTAAAGCAATGGTAGCAATAATGGCAAATGCCATTGAAACCGCAGGTGCTGAGGCTGAACGACTTATCACTATACCAATTGAGATTATAAATAAAGATGCTAAAATGCCTACATATGCCCATGATACAGACGCGGGTATGGACGTTTATGCTCTTGATGATTACACAATCGCTCCCGGTGAGACGAAGCTAATCCCGACTGGTTTTAAAGTGGCAATACCTGTTGGCTATGAACTGCAAGTACGCCCGAAAAGCGGAAGATGTTTAAAAACAAAACTTCGCGTAGCCAATACCCCCGGAACAATAGATGCAGGCTATCGTGATGAGGTCGGTATCATCATAGAGAATGTAGAGCCACCCATTAAGGATATTGCATATGATTTTGACGAGAACGGCAGACCGATTATTATGTCAATTCTTCATGGCGCATCCTATACAATTGGTAAAGGCGAAAAGTTCGCGCAGCTTGTACTGAGTGCTGTTCCCAAGGCAAGTTTCCAGCAGGTTGAAAAACTGACAGAAGCCGGTGATAGAAATGGAGGCTTCGGGAGTACGGGTCTGAAGTGAGCAAAATAAAACTTGATGAAATTCGCACAGAACTGGAACAAGATAAATGGCAACTTATTTCTAACTCATATAAGAATCTTGATAGTGAGCTAATTGTTGAGTGCCCGGAAGGACACCGGGTATATTCAACTTGGAAAAAGCTTCGTGTTAAAAAAGAATGTCCTGTTTGTAAGCAAAACATCCTTAAAGAAATAACTACCAAAATCATTCCAAAGAAAAAAGACACTTATCGTGTGCTTGCACTTGATCAAGCTACCTATATAAGCGGCTTTAGTATCTATGATGATAAAAAGCTGATTCGATATGGTACTTTCGAGACCGCATTAAGTGAAGAAATTGAACGTGATGATGCTATTCGAAAATGGCTAATCTCAATGGTAACAAATTGGAAACCCGACCTTGTTGCAATTGAAGACATCCAAATGCAACAGCTTGGGGGAAAACAAGTTTATGGTGGCGATAATGTTGTTGGCATCCAAACTTTCAAGACCCTCGCGCATCTTCAGGGCATACTAATGGAAACCTGTTTTGAGATGGACATATCTTTTATACTTTGTCCAACACCTACATGGCGCGCGCACTGTCAGGTTAAGGGAAGGTCGCGCGCAGATCGTAAGAAGTCAGCCCAGATTCTGGTGAAGGAATGGTTTGACATTTCAGTCTCTGAGGACGAAGCAGATGCCATAGGAATCGGCAAGTATGCAAGCGAAACACATACTGTCCGAAAGATTCAATGGCAAGACTGGGAGTAAACGTCCCAAATTTTATATAAAATTCGGGACAAATAAAAGAAGAAGGTCAGCTATTGCCGGTCTTCTTCCTATCATTTTATTTCGTCATCTTGTAGATATCTTGCATCATTTTGATGTGCGCGGCTTCTTGGATATAATCCTCTTTAAACTCATTCCACATTTCAAGCATACATTCAGATGGCGATTTTGTCTTTTTGTAATCTTCGATAATGCCGACCATGCGCGCGTAGAGTTCACTTGCATGACCATATTCTTCTGCGGATAATTTTTGATAAGTGTCAGCCAGTTCAGGATAATCGGCTTTATAATGAGTCGCGCAGCAGATATAATTTTCGGCATCTTTAAATTCTTCTTCAACTTGTTTTTTAATGCAAAGTATCGTCTTCATCTTACGACAACCTCGTTATAGTAACCGCCGCGTTAGAGTAAGCGGCTTCTACACCAGTGTTGACAAAAGTCAAAGTCAAGGGGGAGTTTGACTGGACTGCGCAACAATTGGGTAATACGCGGACGATTGCTGTAAAGTTCAAACTACCAATATCGGTAGCTGCGGTTGAGTTAGCGGTTGATATGGCTCCGGGAATTGCAGAATCATTACCATTTAATTGTACCGTAACATCGCCAGTAGCAGTCGCCGCGGCACTTGCATTAAAGTGTACCATATAATAGCCGGGACGATTGAGTTGAATTGATGGAGTGCCCGCGGAGTGAGAGACAGTACATCCAGTACGAACACCGTTGATGTTAAAGTTTAAATTTGCATCAGTGGCTACTGTTTGGGCGGTAATTGAATACGTGTAGAGCATTTCGGTCTTACCTCCTCAACCCCTCATGCGGAGTAGCAATTATTACAGCCGGTATTGGTTGAAACCGAGCTGTAGGGCGAACAAACAAGATATGCCGGAATTGGGCAAGGACGGAGAGCGCCGATAAGAGTGGCATTCTGGGCCTGCTGAGAGAGCTGGAATCTTGCGGTCTGGAGATCACGATCGGTATCGGCAAGTTTATCGCGGAGAGCCTGAGTCGTATTCTGGTTGATAAGAGCACGAGTCATCTCACCCTCGTTGTGGATCGCAGTCGTGATTTCGCATGTGTTTTTGTAATTCTCTGCTCTGACGCTGTCGATGTTGCGGTTGGTCTCACCAAAGTGTTATCATATAGATTGTTTATTCTATATCTCTTATAGTTTCCTATAAGTTCAGACTATATCTTCATCCTTTTATTCAAAGGAGTTCGGCACTCGTGTCGGGATTATTGGTATCTGTCCTCACCCGTTAGTCGTTGAACCTTCGATACTACTTTTATCAGAATTCGTATCGCTTGGCTGCTGAGGCGGTGTTGACATTGGTGTAGGTGTATAGTGTGGTAAATATTGATTAGCCATTTTTTAACCTCCTTTTTCACCTTTCACTATTAAATGGCATTATTTTAAAAAGAAATAACCCTTTTCGTACCTCGGAGACAAAGTTCTCTGTTTTGTACAAAAAGGGTTATTTCTTTTTATGCAATTTTCACAAGAAAATTACTCAATGGGCGTTTCATCTTCATCGACGATTATGTCCATGAGTGGTGCCAAATCTTCGAGAGAAATCTCGAGGTTTTCGAACTCTCTAAGGTCGAAGGTGTACGGGATATCGACTTCAAGCTGGTTAAGTTCTGATACTTTTTCATTGGCTTCTTTTATATGGTCTTTTTTTAGAATTACATTTGTGCCATCTTCTGAGAAGACGAAGGAACCGTCTTCATTCTTTTCCGCATATTCATCGAGAATTTGGCGAAAAAGGTTACGGTAATTATCGGATTCGGTTGCGACGAACTCAGCGAGTTTTAGAAGCCGATAAGCAGTTTTTATTGGAAGATTTTTGGATTTTAGGTTTTTGATTGCTTCTTCCATAGCAAGAATTTTTTGAATACGCATTTTAAACTCCTTTATATATATTAACAAATAGTTGCAGCTTTTATCCATTTGTGCTCTTGATTATAGTATAAAATCTCACAATGGGCAGTGTTGTCGGTAGCACTATACCATAAGTTAAGCCGGGCAGCTCTTGCAACCGGGGCAGAACCATCTCCCGTAGGTGTATTCCATGCTTCTATGACTGCGGTACCATTATTCACTGCACTAACCCCAAATTTTACCCTACCGGAAAGTCTTGTTCCTGTCTCAGTTGTTTTAACAGTGGTTCTTGCCTGATAAGAACAAAAATCATTTGCGGTAGAACTCACTATTAAGCAGTCTTTGGTTGTTAAAGTACAATTATCTGTAGAAATTATGAGATTGCCGTTTGTTGGCGGCGATCCTAAAGCTGCAGCTAATGCTCCAGTACCTGCATAAATACCGACCCCAGATATGCCAGTAATAGTAGCAACACTACTACTTAAAGCCATTTTATGACCTGCGGAGGTATCTGTACCAATAGCCATATTGCCAGTTGAATAAATTTGTACTCCCTTTGTATTATTAGAGTCTTGATAGCAGCCTATTGTAGCATATATGTTATCTGTTGTTCCAGCTTTTTTACAAAGAAATAGACCCATAAGATCTTCTGTATTTTGGGTGTCAGAATTGGTTTGAGTAGTGGCTGCTACTAATAAATCAGCATATTTACCTTTTATTCTTAAATTGCCTGTCATCTTGGCAGTACCATCTTTATTAACGATAAAGTTATCATTTGCATTGAAAACTTGGTCGTTGTCCAAAACGCCAATTCTAACATTGGTAGAAGTTCCTGTGCCAATCGATAAGCTTTGTCTTAACCATAAACTTCCATCATCAATTGTCTCCAAAACGGGCGTTCCATCATTATCACAAATTCGTATACCATAATTTCCATTGTTGTTTAATCGACCAATTTGAACTTTAGGTACAACCTTTGTAACATTATTTTTGGTTACATATTTGCTAACAACAATATCATATTCTCTGTTGATTTCAATTTCACCAACGGATTTTTCAACGTTGTTTTCTTTTTTCTTTTGAATTGAATGAATAAGCAATCCCGACCAAGTTAATGAGAATATCGAATTACTCCGAACCTCAGCTTCTGTCAAAGGAACAAAGTTCTTATCATCATCACTACCATTATACCCATAAATTCCAAATTTGTCAAATCTTACGAATCGATTCATTTTAAAATCAGGGCTATCATAAGGAGTTATGCTATCTTTGCCGTTCCAATAAGCGGTAATGCCATTCGTGTCCCAACGGAACGCGGGCGTAGTGCCATCCATTATTGTAATCTTGGAAGTCGAAATCGAACCCGCGCTCAAGAATTGGACTCCAATTTGTCCGGCTTTCATCATTGTAGTCCACGTCTCGCCACCATCGTCACTGAACACGATGCCACCAGAGGTTATCTTGAGCTTTTGGTCAAGGTTCTTCAAGCTTGTGAGTGTTATGCCCGTATTATCCTGCACAACTGATTCATCTGTAGCCTTTGTAACGATATCCTGCGCGGCAAGTAAGCTATCCTGAAGTATATCTTCTTTTAACTCGCCTTTTCCATTCACAACACCTGCCACACGATTGTAACCGCCCTGCGCGTATTGTAAGGATTGAGTAGTTGCATTTATGCGTTGGAATAAATCCTCAAATTGGGTTTTGTAGTTCTGAACCGTTATTGTATCCTTATCTGGTTCCTCGAAATTAATACTAATTTCGGAAATAAGAACTGCCTCCTTATATGGCGTACGGACTTTATCATTTTTTAAGTAAGGTTCATATCCAAAAAAGTCCGTATCTTGTACATAAGTTGTATCGCCAACATGGAAGCGGCGAAACTTAAACTCGGGAAGCTCACTAACACGAGTGACCGCAATGTCATATTGCACTTGCGGGCGACTGCTCGTGTAAGCGACACTCAAAGCATCGTAGTAGTAGATGTTAGGATCGATATAATCTTCGGAAGTCCAAGAGCCTTCTTGAATATAGTTTGAGTATTTATTATAAAATTTTTGATGGAGTTGTTTTATTAATTTGAGAAGTCTATCACGATTTGCGGTATTCGCTTCAATTGTTAATTGTAAGGCTGCAAGTGCCGCATCGAGTTTTGCACAAATTACTTTGTAGGAAGCAATATCACCATCCAAGTCTTTGATGGTTTTAATTAGGTCTGCGTTTTGGTCAGATGGACCTTCGACTTTTGAGGTAACATTATTATTTCCATCGGTCTTATAGCTAATAATCTGCTTCATTTGCTGCAGAGCTTTCTGTATTGGAATCCACTTTGCGGTAATAATTTCAGACGACTTATCGGAGTTGTCAGCTTTTGGGTCAGTTTTAGTTGGGCCTAAAGTATCGCCACCCAATGCGGCCAGTTCATCAATAAGCTCATCTCGTTCTTTAACTGCACACGCCAGTAATCCATCATAGACAACAGATTGTTGAAGAAGACGTACCTCCTGATTACGGAGAAGTATTGCTCTATCTGCCGCAGCCAGATACTCAATATTCCATTTATGGAGTTTCGTATAGTAACCAATATAGTTATCGCTCGAGCCAGAATAGTAAAGGTCACGGTTAAGAGCTTCACCATCAAGTAATCCATGGTTTATATAGTAGTCGAAATTAAGTACAAAGTTCTCGCGCGGATAGTTCTCTTCACTATCAACTATGGAGCAAGTACCGTTCGGCGCATTGTCATTATAGTTCGCAAGCACTATTGTCTTCGTTACAAGCTCAGAAGAAGATTGAGTCCGACGAATTGTATTAAGGTCAATACCATAGGTAAAACCGTAAGATAGCTGTTGTCCAATCTTCTCAGAGTAGTAGACATATTTCTTTGGCTTGCCTTTTTCGTCACGCGCAACCGAACCATCTTTATTGTGATAGATTTTGAAGCGCGCCCAACACTTAAAGGTTTCTGCAAGTTCTTGGAGAAGGTTGAAGCGATTTGACTGTTCGCCATAGATGGTGCGGACTTTTTCAAATTGGCTGTATTCGCGTTCCGTGGCGCCTGCGCTTTTAGCCCAACCACCATAAACAGGTTCGTATAACGGACAGGGTATCTGTGCTTTATAAATATATGGGGCCGTTTCATCAGGATTTGATGTGCCTTCATAGTAGTAGTAATAGAATTTTTTGGCAACGTCTGTAGAATTTATATCATAAAGGTCAAAAATTTTATCATTTCCGTTATTATCTTTTCCATGAATTAATTCATAAAGCCTTGTTTCAAGAATTTTTATAATTGTTTCAGTGGGGTTTGTACTTTTAATGACGAGTTCGGCATCTTCTAAAAAGTTCTTTGCCAAAGCTTTTAGACAGGTTAAAGTACCCGAATACCAAACTGTACCATCACTATCAATACTTTCCTTTAAAGGAGTGAAAATAGGGGTAGGATTAGAGGGGTCTTCTTCGTTAGGCTCAAGCTTTCCAAGATAGATAGTAGAATTAGTTTTCTTGTCTACAATCGCGGCGGACAGTGTACCAGCCGTAAATTTGTCTTTAAGTCCGATTTTAAACTTAACTTCCATTCCCTTGAAAAGACCGCTTGACAGATATTGTGCCGCACTTGATAGAGTGTTATTAAATAAATTTTGTCCAGCTTTAATCGCAGCCTGAAGATATGAATGACCTTTGTATGTCGTTAAGTCAGTATTAAGTCCCAATTCTGGAAAGAGTCCAATTTTAAGGTCTTTGCCTTTCCAACCAGTGGTATCTTTAAAGTCCTTGTTATTTGAAAGCAAGTTATTAACAAGATCTGACGCATCGTAATCATAGTCAACATAACCAAAAATACGTTTATCGTCTGCGGTAGGAGTTGTGCCTTTTAGTTTGTAGACATTAACATAACGCTCTAAATTTGCGTCATAGGTTGACAGTTGTTTACGGCAATAAACATTGCCGCGATATTTATTCGATACAAAGGCATTACTTAGGTTAATGGTAAACATAGTCTTGGTAGTACCTGAAGATGGAATCTTAAATTGATAAATATCACCGGATTTAATCCATGTGCCACCAGTAATCAACCAGTTACTATCCTCGTTTGTAATCAACATGCTGCTATACTCAGTGGTATACTCGGGCGCATATATAAACTGAACCGCAGTCATATCTGCACGTTCCTCATTACTATGTGGCACCATTGAGTAAGGAAGATAACAAATAGCATTATTTGGAACTATTTCGTATTTATCTTTCGTTATATTTAAGAAGCCGTTCGCATAAGCACCAGTAAGAGCATTTGTATTGGTTATCTTAACCTCATATAAAGCCTCCTCCTGCGTTTGAAGTAAGTGGTCTGTATTCTTTTCGTCCAATTGCCAATCAGTTCCATCCAAAATTGCCGTCGCAAGCTCATAGATAGTACCCTGATTGTTATTAGCCTCGTCACTAAAATTAAGTTCAAATCCACTCTTACCCAACTCGTTTATAAACAAATCCTCACAAGTATAGGTAACGGTATTGCTATCCGAATCTTCGGAAATATCTTTAACTACAAGGTCAAACCACTTGTCATTCTCATCTTCTTGCCCGTTGTCCCAATAAACCTTAATTTTCCTTTCATTTACAAGCAATTTTACATAAGGGTTATCAACTCTCTCGCCCGTAAAAGTATCGATATAAAAAAGATACATTTTAAAGGAGAGAGTATGGGTTCCATTTACATTTAAAATCAAATTAGGTTCAAGTGCGCGCGACCCATCATCCATTGTATTTGAGCCAATTATACAAAGCTTTCGTTCCTCGTAATGGCTCTCAATAGACCCGGAGGCAGGTACAAAATAATCTTCCCAAACGCTTATCTCATATTTGTTCATTTGGCTACCTCCTTAGTAGTAAAGATAATTGTATTCAAGTTTATTGATTGGATTGACCGCTGTATCGGTATACACACCTAAATACATTGTATCATATTCGGCGGAAGTCGGTATTGTAAAGAAGTCGCCATTTGCAATAAACTTGTTGTAAATTTTGCCTGTAGGTTCAGTAGGTTGAAGAACTTTCGCAGAGTCTTCCTCACCCTTATAACCAAGTAATAGATTTGACTTTACATCAATACAAATAAACTTATTATCATCTTTTTCCTCTTTGTTTGTAATAGTACGATTCGCCGCGGACTCTTGAAAATTCATAACCTTGCCACGCTTGATTGGTCCTATTGCCTTGGGGTCGTCTTGTAAGCAAAGAGTCTTAACTGGGAAAACTCCCTCATTTAACGCAATAAAAAGTTTAAAGTCCGTTTCAAGGTCGCCCGCATTATAAAGTCTTATACCATACTTTGGAGCTTTGGTATTAAACTTAACCGTCTTATCATATTCTCCTTGCTCCATCAACATTCCGCTACTCTCACTCCACTCATCACGATTCGACATAAATCCCGACCACTCAGGTAATGAGTATTCACCATTTGTCTTAAACTCATTCAAATACTTGAGCCCGTGCCCCTTGATATGTCTGTTCCGCGCGAAAGGATAGTAAGCAGTAAACTCCAATGTGCCTTCGCCCTTATAGACTCTTGCGTCTTTTTCATCGAAGCAAATAAAGTTGAGCTGTGGAGTGCCTGTAGGTTTGACTAAGTATTCTTTGTATGGTCTCTCATCAAACACAAGTGGAATTATGTCTTTACTTGACATTACGCGGCGGAGGGTGCGAAACTGCTTCTCCGTCATTGAGTCATAAGCAATAGGAATCGAAAAATTTCTCTCCGAGAAAAGCGACTTCCAGTAGTATGAACCATTACCTCCCGGCACTTGGGCGGTTGAGTCCGAAAACGCGGGGAGTAGGTTCTCATCGAACCTATCCCCGTTGCTTGTTCTCAAAATACCCAGTTGGGAAGAATGGAAGTCACCTATTGTAAAGCCAATAAAATCGCCTTTTATAACTTCCAATTCTCTTCCTCCTTTATCTCTTTAGGTTTATCGTTCTTACATTACGATAATTAGCATCTTTTGTGATTTCTTTCTTTATCTTCTTGACGAGTTGATCTACGTCATAATCATTCGAAAGTTTATCTACTTGTATGTCGATATCGTAATAATTATCTCCATTGTTTTCAGAATTACTTCTTTCAATTGTTCGAGACTTGTTAAGTACATCACTAAGGACATCGCGCAATTGTAAGAAGTTTTGTGTGTCGCGCGCATTCAAAACAGCTTCAGGTTTTGTCTTGGTACCATCAAGCCATGCGGGACCTGTGAAGTTTGCTAAGCCACCTTTCTTATAGGCTTGTAATGCCGACGCGGTGTACCAACCAGTCCAACCAGAGGGGTTATTGCTTGTACCGATAAGATAGGGGTACTTCGCGCCCTTGCGAACTTTGAGGATCTTTCTACCCGAAAGACCTTTTGCCGCGCGGCCACCCGAACCATCTGATGCAGCATTACCATAACCGACGGTACGTACTCGAGTGCCAACTGATAGCGTCTTCGCGCCAGAATTGGAACTTGGGTTTTTCTTCGGTGGTTGAGTTTGCGGGGTTTGAGTTTTATTGACATCAGGATATGAAGTAGACGGTGTGTACTTATTTTTACCTGCGTTTTTAGCATCGAGATATTGTTTAGCAAGAATTGTGTTCATGTTGCGTTGCTCAATGGCTTTCGCACGCTCTTCTTCGGACATTTGGGTGTACTCGTAGTAATCGACTAAGATTCGCTCAAGTTCAGAACCTTCAATAATCTTGCCATCAGGACCCCAGCCTTCTTCCATAAGAACTTTGACTTGCTCCCACAATGCACCCGACTTTTCATCCTGATCAAGTTGCTTTTGCATGATTTCGAGTTGCTTCTCACGGATTTTTTGAGCTTCATCATTTTGCTCTTCAAGCTCGCTTATTTTTTGGTCGATAAGATCGTCGGTATAATCTCGGCGCATTTGTTCGACGTCTTTGCGCGCGGCGATTATACTGGATTGAGTTGAACCCGTGTCGCGTTCCATACGGAACAACTGGGCGTCCTTATCGGCAATTTCTTTTTCCTTTTCGGCGTTGTCACGCTCTTGACGTTGCTTGTTGATATACTTGCGAAGTTCGTCGAGAATATCGTTTTTGGCATCGGCAAGAGTTGAGATATATTCGCTGTACTTATCGATTTCGTCTTGACGCTGCTTGACGAGAGCATTGTATACGTCTTTCTGGAAATCGATGTATTCGTCACGCCCGCGCTGAGTAAGTTCATAGAGCTGGTCTTCGATTTCCCAAAGAGCATCTTCTGTACCCTCGATTTCGCCTTTTAGTTCTTCGAGCTTGCTTACTTGCTCTTCGATTCCTTTTCCGATGTCTTCATTTTTATTTTTCTTCTTTTTTTAGTTTTTCTAGTTTTTGTAGCTCTTGTAGGTTTTCTAATTCTTCTTTGTCTACATTCTCTGTTTCGCTTCCTTTTGGATTTTTTAAAACTTTTACATCTGCTGCATTATAAGTCTTGTAAGTTTTTGCGCCTTCTCTTTCAAATTGTACTTTAACCATTTCTCTTAAAGTTTCTACTGAGCAGACTGTTCCTTTTCCGTCTTCTGTTTTTACAACAGCTCCAACTTTTGGGAGTCTTTTATTTTTTTCCTCATATACTTCTTGTTCATATTTTAGGCAACACATTAATCTACCACAGTTTCCTGATATTTTTGATGGGTTTAGTGAAGCACTTTGTTCTTTTGCCATTTTTATTGATACCACATCAAAATTATTTAAGAAAGAACAACAACAAAGTTCTCTACCACAAACTCCATTACCGCCTATTTTTCTAACTTCATCTCTTACTCCTATTTGTCTTAGCTCTATTCTTGTTTTGTAGATTGCTGCCAAGTCTTTTACAAGCTCTCTAAAGTCAACTCTTCCATCTGAAGTAAAGCTAAATATTATTTTGCTATTATCAAATTTATATTCAACATCTACTAAGTTCATATCTAGATTGTATTTTTTTATTTTTTCTTTGCATACATCAAATGCTTTCTTTTCTTTGTTCCTGTTTTCTTCTAAGTGTTTGATGTTATTTACATCTGTTACCATTACATTAAATTTAATTTCATAATCAAAGTATTGTCTCATTTCCTCATCCTGTAATAATTGAATATATTTTTCTTCAATTCTGTTTGAACTTTATTGTCCGGTATTTCTCTTTTGCTAATAACTACTTCTCCTATGTCCTCTCCCATAGAAGTTTCAACTATGACCTTGTCCTTTGGTTTTAGTTGTATGTATCCTGGGTCAAAGAAATATACTTTTCCAGGTTTTCTAAATCTAACTCCTACTATTGTTTTCATCTATTTCCTCCCATATTTTAAACAACATTTCATCTATACACATATCATAATTTGTGTTTGAATTTAATTTTGTTTTTGCATTATTTATTATGCCTATAATATTTATAAATTTAGATCTATAATCTGCATTCTTCTTTATGTGACTATATACTATTGCTATCATATAATCTAACAAGTCAAAAATTATTTCTTTTGATTTATATAGAACTTCGTACTTATTAATCAACTTTACAACATTTGGAATTCTTCCACTAATCATATCTTTTGTAATTACATCAATTTGATTATACTCTTCTATGTTGTCATTAATTTTTATTAATCTTCCTATACTCCCATTGCAAAGTTCTAATATGCTTTGGCTTGGCTTTTGTATTTCTTGATTTTTGTCAATGTATTCTAACATTTCTTTGCCATCTATATTGACAAAACTTAGCTTTAAACATCTTGATTTTATAGTATTTAGCAATTTGTTTTCATTTGATGTTATCAATATAATAACTATGTATTCTGGTGGTTCTTCTAATGTTTTTAGTAAGCTGTTTTGTGCCTCTTCAGTCATTTTTTCTGAATTATCTATTATTACAACTTTTTTTGATGACACAATCGGTTTTTGATATATTTTTTCTTGTAGTTCTCTGATTTGTGCTATTTTTATTGAGTTTCCATCTTCTGATATTTCTATAAAATCCGGATTATTGTTTGATATAAATTTTATACAAGAATCACATTGATTACAGTTTTCTTTTTCTTGTGATAAGCATAAGATCATTTTTGCAAATTCTCTTGCTATTTGTTTTTTTCCTATTCCTTCTTCTCCAACAAACAAATAACTATGTGATACTGCATTACTATTTGCAACATTTTTTAATTCTTGTTTTATTTTTGTATTTCCTACAATATTTTCAAAACTCAATACTTTTTCTCCAATTCTTTATATTCTACTCTGCCTTTTCAATTTTTCCCATTTTATTTAAAGGCCAAAATCTTACTGTTACTTTTCCTTCTATCTTTTCTAATGGTATACATCCGAATTTTCTGCAGTCTATTGAATGTTCTCTATTGTCACCCATTG
>OIAW01000066.1_pt1 | contig 14116 bp, 13 predicted proteins | sample 1580891 | NCBI WGS metagenome assembly OIAW01 (sample SAMEA3882543, study PRJEB24775) | human gut metagenome | biome: human-associated habitat; feature: intestine environment; material: feces | place: Netherlands | collected 2009/2010
GACCAGGGCGCAGGGGCAGCCGATGACCAGTATCACCAGCGCGGTATAGATGGCGTCCGTCCAGGTGCTGCCCAGGAACAGCGCCAGCAGGGGCATCAGCTCCAGACGACCCATGAGCATCTCCAGCGACAGCACCAGCTTGCTCAGGGGCGAGAGGATGGAGAAATTCTCCATGGGGCCGAGGATGCCCAGGCCGGGGCCCACATTGCTGATACAGGTCAGTGACGCGGCGAAGGACTCCTGGAAGCCATAGTTGTCCCAGCTGACCACCAGCGCACCGGCCAGCAACACCAGCAGATAGGCGCAGATAAAGGAGCTGGCGGCGGAAACGACGCGCTCCTCCACGGCCTGACCGTCCATCTTGATGACGCTGACGTGGTTGGGATGGGCCAGACGCTTCAGCTCGCGCTTGAGACTCTTGCACAGAATGGCGATCCGGGATATCTTGATACCGCCGGAGGATTTCCAAAGGATCAGCACACGGGACAGCTTCATACCGCCGGAGGTGGAGCCGGCGCAGCCGCCGGTGAACATCAGCATCACCAGTGCCATGCGGCAGAAGGTAGGCCACAGGGCGAAGTCCACAGTGGCGAAGCCGGTAGTGGTGATGATGGTGACGGTCTGGAAAGCAGCATCGGTGATGGAGTCGTGGAAGCCCACACCGGCCTGCGCCCACAGATTGACACACAGCAGCAGTGTGGTGGCGGTCACCACGCCCACATAGATCCACAGCTCCTCGCTGCGGAGCGCCTCCTTCACCCTGCCCCGGACAGACAGGAACATCAGTGAGAAGTTGACGCCCGCCAGGAAGGAGAACACGGTGATGATCCACATGACCGCCTTGGACGCGCCCGCTAGGGAGGTATCATAAATCGAAAAGCCGCCGGTGGCCATGGTGGTAAAGCTGTGGCAGACGGCGGAGAACCAGCTCTCGCCCGCCAGACGCAGGGCCAGCACCTCGCAGAGGGTCAGCACCACATAGATCAGATAGAGTATCTTGGCGGTACCGCCCACCTTGGGCACCAGCTTGGTCTTGATGGGGCCGGGGCTCTCAGCCCGCATGAGGAACACCGCGCCCTCGCCCAGCTTCGGCGTCAGCGCCAGGAACAGCACCAGCACGCCCATGCCGCCCATCCACTGGGTCAGCGAGCGCCACAGCAGCACACTGCGGGGCAGGTGGGACACAGCGGTGAAGGTGGACGAGCCGGTGGTGGTCAGGCCGGAGACCGTCTCGAACAGGGCGTCGATATAACTGGTCATGGCGCCGGTGAACACATAGGGCAGCGCCCCGAACAGGGACAGCAGCACCCAGCTGAGCGCCACGGCCACGAACCCGTCGCGGCTGTGCATCTGTGCCTTTTTCACCGGGATCAGATGCAGCACCGTGCCCGCCGCGGCACAGAGCAGCGCCGTCAGCAGAAACTGCTGCCAACAGGTCTCGGCATAAATACAGGCCGTCAGTGCCGGCAGCAGCAGGAAGCCTGCCTCGACCCACAGGATGTAGCCCATTGTGTGTGAGAGCAATCGAAAGTTCATAGAAAATACCTCAAAAAAAAGGTGAAAAGCCTTCGGGTATTATATAACCGCGCGGGACGGGTGTCAACCTCAGTCCAGTTTGCCCTCCAGCGCCGAGAACAGGGCGGGCATATCCACGTCCTTGCCGGTGAACATCTTGAAGGCACGGGCCGCCTGGTAGAGTAGCAGGTCGATGCCGGACACGGTGGGCAGGCCGCGCTTTTCGGCCTCGCGCAGCAGCATGGTCTGCCGGGGGTTATAGACCAGATCGTAGACGGTGACGCCTGCCGGGGCGTCACGCAGGAAGCCCAGGTCGGAAAACTCCTTCATACCGGCCATGCCCAGAGAAGTGGCGTTGATGAACAGGTCGCTCTCGGCCATGGCATGGCGGACGGGGAAAATGCCGAAGTAGATGAACTGCGCCTTATCCGGGTAACGCGCGGCCAGATCCTGGGCCGGATAGACGCTGCGGTTGGTGACGAAAATCTTTTTCACACCGGCGCCGACCAGCGCATCACAGATGGCGTCTCCGGCGCCGCCGGTACCCAGCAGCAGCACGGTCTTGCCCTCCGGCTCCAGGCCGCGGGCGCGCAGGCTGTCCACAAATCCCGGGCCGTCAGTGTTATAGCCGATGGCACGGCCGTTTTTGATGCAGACGGTGTTCACCGCGCCGCAGGCGGCCGCCGCAGGGCTCAGCTCATCCAGCAGCGGCAGGATGGCCTCCTTGTGGGGCATGGTGACGTTGAACCCGGCACAGCCGCCGGCCTTGGCCTCGGCCACGAAGTCAGCCAAATCGCGGGGCTGAACGCGGCGGACTTCATAGGTGTAGTGTACGCCGGTCTGGGCGATCATGGCGCCGTGGAGCAGCGGCGAAAGGCTATGATCCACGGGGTCGCCGATAAGATAGAGCTTTTTGTTGGTCATACAAGTGCCTCCCCAGTGCAGCCGCAGGTGGGCGCAGCCGCAGTGTCATTGGTGTGTTGGAGCAGATAGTCCATGGCTTCGAGATAGCCGGCAAGTCCGTGGCCGGTGATGACTCTAACGCAGGCCGGCGCGGTGACGGACACGGCCCGGAAGGGCTCGCGGGCGTTGATATCGGAAATATGCACCTCCACCGCCGGGACGGGGGCGCAGCGCAGAGCATCATAGATGGCGTAGCTGTAATGCGCGTAGGCCCCAGGGTTGATGACGATGCCGCCGAAGCCGGCCCGGGAGGCCTGGATAGCGTCGATAAGCGTGCCCTCATGGTTAGACTGGAACAGCTCCACCTGGCAGCCCACGGCGGCGGCGTGCTCGTAAATCAGTTTACATAAATCGTCATAGCTCTGTCTGCCGTAGATGTCCGGCTCCCGCTGGCCCAACAGGTTCAGGTTGGGGCCGTTGAGGATGAGCAGCTTCATGGCGTATCCCTCCATAGTCGCAGAATAAAGTCCTTCATTTGGTCAACAGTGCCGTCAGGCACCCGATAATGGGCGCAGGCCGCGTACAGCGGGCAGCGGACGGCATACAGGGCCCGCAGGGCCGCCTCTCCCCCGGCGAGCAGCGGACGTCCGGCGGCGTAATCAGTCGACATAATATTATCCACCGTCCGGTCCAGCCAGAACACCGTGCCGCTTCGACGCAGGAGCTCACGGTTCTGCTCCGTCAACACCGCACCACCGCCGGTGGCGATGACGCAGGGTGTTTCCGTCTCTGTGCAGAGCGCTTCCAGCGTCCGGCGTTCCAGGGCACGGAAGGCAGTCTCGCCCTCCGCGGCGAAGATCTCAGGGATGGAACAGCCCACCGTCTGCTCCGTCAGTGCGTCCGCGTCGTAAAGGGGCACGGACAGCGCCCGGGACAGGGCGGCGCCGATGGTGGTCTTTCCGCCGGCGGGCATACCGATAAGGATGATCCGCCCCGTCATGCCTGCTCCTCCCGGGAGAGCGCCATCAGCAGGGTCATCAGGCGCTCCGCCTGATCGCGGCGCTCCGGCAGCATATCGCCCCGGGTACGGAGGACTTCCGCCTCCCGGGCCTTATCCCGGACCGGCAGACCGTGGGCGCTCTTATACGCGCCGATGGCGGCAGACAGCCGCTGACGGCGGTCAAACAGCTCCAGGATCGCCGCGTCCGTCTCGTCCAATCGGCAGCGCAGACCATCCAGGTCGGCGGGCGTGTCCGGCAGCAGCTGGCACACCGCCAGGGCGGCGGCGGACTCCACCGCCGGGGCAGCGCGGAGCGCGATGCAGGCGTCGTGGCGGCCGGAGACGGAGATAGTCGTCTCCGTCATGGTAGTCAGGTCCACGGTCCGCTGTTCCTTAGCGATGGACGGCGTGGGGCGGAACGTCACGTCGAACACCACGTCCATGCCGTTGGTGACGCCGGCGTTGACGCCGCCGGAATGATTGCTTACTGTGCGAACAGCGCCATGGACCATCGTAAACGGGTCGTTGGCCGCGCTGCCGCGCATTTGGGCGAAGGTCACCCCTGCGCCGAAGCCGATGGCCTTGACAGCGGGAATGGCAAACACATGGCGGGCGATGGTGCCCTCCACGGTATCCCGCCAGTCAGGGCCGCCCAAACCGGCGGGCAGACCGCTGACGGTGCAGCGGATCACGCCGCCCACACTGTCGCCGTCCGCTTTGGCAGCGGCAGCGCGTGCCCGCAGAGCCTCCTCATCCAGGACATTCGCGTGAACGGCGATATGGGCCGTCTTCAGGTATGTGATCGCCAGCGCGCCGGCCACGGTCAGCGGCGCGGTGAGCCGCCCGGAGGTATGGCCGCCGCCCCGGGGATCGTTGCAGCCCAGGGCGCGGACCGCGGCGGTATAGTCTCCGTGGGAGGGCCGGGGCTTGTTCTTCAGGCTGTCGTAGTCAGTGGAACGGGCATCACCGTTGTAAATGACCGCCGCCAGCGGATCGCCGGTGGTGCGGCCCTGATAGACGCCGGAGAGGAAGTGCACTTCCTCTTTTTCCTGCCGGGCGGTGGTCAGTCCCCCCTGCCCCATGCGGCGCAGCAGCTGTTCACGGATAAAGGCCTCGTCCAGCGGCAGACCCGGCGGCACATCCGTCAGCAGGACACCCACCGCCGGACCGTGGGACTCGCCGAAAAGCGTGTAGTGCATCACGATTCCAGCACCTCCCAGTTTCCGCCTAGGGCAGCAAGCTCGCGCCAGAAGGCGGGGTAGGACTTCGCCACCGTCTCAGCGCCGGACAGTGTCACGGGGCCGTCGGCCACCATAGCGGCGCAGCCAGCCAGCAGGGCGATGCGGTGGTCACCGCAGGCAGAGACATCTCCGCCGTGCAGCGCGCTCACGCCGTGGATGACCAGTCCGTCCGGCTGCACCTCTGCCGAAGCGCCCAGCGCGTTCAGCACAGCGGAGACGGCGGTCAGGCGATCACTCTCCTTCTGCCGCAGGAACGCGGCGTGGGTAAAGCGGGTATCGCGGCCCGGGCGCAGCGCGGCGTACAGGGCCAGCGGCGGCAGAAGGTCCGGGGTGTCGGAGATATCGATCTGCTCCGGCAGCTTGTCCAGATAGCGTAGGATGGCCGCGTCGCCCTGGAGATAGGGCGGCGGCGCCAACGGGATACGAAGAGACTCTCTTCTCTGTCTGGGAAGCAGGGCACGCAGCACCAGCCAATAGGCCGCAGCGGACCAGTCCGGCTCATCCAACAGCGGCGCGGGGCGACAGAACTGCCCGCCGGGGATATGCCAGCCATCGGTGATTTTCTCCACGGTGACGCCGTGGCGAGCCAGGACCGCCAGAGTCATCTGCACATAGGGCCGGGAGACGGCCTCTCCGGTGACGGTAATGTCCGAGTCCCCCGGCAGCAGCGGCAGCGCCAGCAGCATACCGGAAATCAGCTGGGACGTCTCATCTCCCGGCAGCGACCAGTGGCCCGCTGTCAGCGGGCGGGTCAGGGCAAGGCCCTGCTCCGTGCGCCGCAGGCCCAGATCACCGGGGATAGGGCGGGAGAGCAGCCGGTCGGAGCCGGTGAACACCGCGTCGGTGCGGCCAAGGGCCATGAACAGCGGCAGCAAAAAGCGCAGGGTACTGCCGCTGTCGCCGCAGTCCACCAGCGGCGCCGGGGCGGTCAGGCAGGCCAGTCCCCGGTAGGTCGCCAGCACATCCTGTGCCGCGTGGGGCGGCAGCTCCGTGACCTGGCCCGCCAGAAACCGGCAGATCAGCTCGCGGTGCAGCAGGCTTTTGGAGGGTGGCACCGTGACGGTGCCCCGCAGAGACGAAGGCGTCAATAACAGCTTCATGCTTTATCCTCCCATAAATCGGACAGGGGCACCGTCACCAGTTCACCCTGTCCCATACAGCGGACGATGACCAACTGCACCGTACCGCCGGCGGTTTTTTTATCGTGGCCCACGCAGCGGCGCAGGGCCGCCTCGTCACAGTCGATGGCCGTGGGCAGGCCGTACCGCGTCAGCAGCGGCTCCAGCCGTGCCAGCACATCGGTGCCGCCATAGCCATTGGCTATCTGCCAGCGAAGGGTACGGCACATCCCGGCGGCCACAGCCTCGCCATGGGTCCAGGTGTCATACCCGCCGACAGCCTCGTAGCCGTGGCCGAAGGTATGGCCAAAGTTCAGCAGGCGGCGCGCGCCGTGGTCCTCTGCATCACCGGATACCAAGTGCAGCTTGGCCCGTCCGCAGGCGGCGACAAGGGCCGTCAGGGCCTCGCCGCTGTCGCTCCGCAGGCCCTGCTCGGCGGCGGCCAGCAGGGCGGAATCGGCCACCAGCCCGGTCTTGATGACCTCCGCCATACCGGAGGCAAACTGCCGCTGCGGCAGCGTCGCCAGGCAGGCAGGGTCCGACAGTACCAGAGACGGCTGGTGGAACGCGCCCAGCAGGTTTTTGCCTTCCGGCAAGTCCAGAGCCGTCTTGCCGCCCAGGGCGCTGTCCACCTGGGCAAGCAGCGTGGTGGGGATATGGGCCAACGGCACGCCCCGCAGCAGCGACGCGGCGGCAAAGCCCGCCGCGTCGCCGCAGGCGCCGCCGCCCAGCGTCACCACGCCGCAGGAACGGTCAAAACCGCTGTCCAGTATCCGGCGGCACAGGGACAACCATGCCTCCGGCGTTTTGGCACTCTCGCCCTGGGGCAGCGGGAACAGCCGCACCTGCAGTCCGGCGGCACGGAGGCTGCCCTGCACCCATTCGCCGTAGAAGGCGGAGACGGCCTCATCCGCCGCCAGTGCCCAGCGGCGCACCTGCGGCACATGCTGCCGCAGCAGCGCGCCGGCGCGCCCCAGCACACCGGCGCCGATACACACCGTGCAGGTCGCGTTGTTCAGTTGGACGGTGAACTGTTCCATAGACTTCCTCCGCAGCCGGCCGGCCATTGTACTCAGCAAAGCGATTCCCGCTTGGCAATCAAATCCTTGTCAATCGATGGTAATATCAACACCTAATATAATATAAATTCATCAACAAATCTATCGTATATATTGTATCGCAGCATGGCGGTGTTTGCAATAAAAAAGCGAAAAAAGCCGCCGCACAGCGGCGGCGGAAAAAAACAGGCCCACCGCCTATCGGCGGTGGGCCGTATGTGTCAGTCGTCCAGATTGTTCAGCTTGGAGCAGCGTTCGTATTCCACCTGCATGACGGAGGCCACAGTGTGGCGGCCGTAGTCATCCAGCTTGGCGTACTGGGTCAGCAGCTGCTCAGTATCATCGGTCAGATAGAAGGCGGCGTCATCGGCCATCGCCTTGATGCCCAGCGTCTTGCAGATCTGCATGACGGTATCGAACGAAGATCCGCCGACGCCGTTGTGGAGGGCGCTGTTGATGGTGGACAGGGGCACGCCCACCGCAAAGGCAAACTGCCGCACGCTCCGGTACTGCCGCGAGATCTCGTCACGAACGATGGTAGTCAGATTATCCATAATACGTCCTCCACTCATGTATAATAATGATAAAGTGATTTCCTATTATTTCCAGTTACGTGCATAGTATTATAACACGCTTTTCACGTTTCGACAACCTGAAATACTTTTTTTAATAAAAAATTTATTTTTTCGGTTTTTTGTAAAAAATTGAGCCCGCCGGGAGGGAATAGCCGCGCCGATAAATTATGCTTTGATTTTACCAACAATCATGGTATACTAAACATCCGAGGTATGTTGATATGAGTGGTAACAAAAAATTCCCCCGCACCCACGCCGGTCGGCTGGCCGCCGACATGGTGCTGCGGTACTATACCCACGACGTAGCCCGGGACAGCGCGGCGCTGACGTATTATCTGCTGTTCGCCATCTTCCCCCTGCTGATCTTCATCAGCACCCTGCTGGGTCTGCTGGAGCTGGACGTAGCGTATATCACCTCCGTACTGGAGCCGCTGCTGCCGGCAGATGTGGTGGATGTGGTGCGCTCATATCTGGAGTACGTCTCCGCCAACCAGAGCCGTCAGCTGCTGTGGTTCAGTCTCATCTTCTCCATCTGGTTCCCCATGCGGGCCTCCGGGTGTCTGATGCACTCGCTCCGCAAGGCCTTTGGCCGCAGCGCGCCGGAGAGCTTGTGGCGCAGCCAGCTGCGGATCCTGCTGTTCACTGTATGGCTGATCGTCGTTATCGCCGTGACGCTGGTGCTGGTGGTGGTGGGACGGTCCGTGTTAGAGTTTGTCGGACGGTTCATCACCATCACCGACTCGTTCATCACCGCGTGGAGTTCCCTGCGCTTCGTGCTGCTGGCGGTGGTCATGGCTATCACGCTGGTGATCCTGTATATGCTCTCCCAGGGCCAGCGCCGGCCGCTGCGGGAGGTGCTGCCCGGCGTGGGCGGTTCACTGGCGGCGTGGATGGTGCTGAGCATGGCGTTTTCGTACTACGTAGAGCACCTGGGGCGCTACTCGGTGCTGTACGGCTCCATCGCCACGGTGATCGTGGTGCTGCTGTGGCTGTATATGTCGGGACAGATACTGATACTGGGCGCGGAGTTTGCCGCCGCCCTGCTGGAAAAGAGACAGACCGCCGCCCCCTCGGGCGGAGAGGAGGACGCATGAAGATCATCATCGTAGGCTGCGGCAAGGTGGGCTATGCCATCGCCCAGCAGCTGACCCAGGAAAAGCACGACATCACGGTGGTGGACGATGAGGCCGCCCACCTGAACCGGGCGGACAGCACGCTGGACGTGCTGTGCATCCACGGCAACGGCGCCTCCATCAGCGTTCTGATGGAGGCCGGAGCGCGGGACGCCGACCTGGTCATCGCCGTCACCGGCGTGGACGAGACGAACCTGGTGTGCGCGCTGATCGCCAAAAGCGTGGGCGCACAGCACACCATTGCCCGGGTGCGGAACCCGGAATACCGGCGGGACGCGGATATGCTCAAGCGGGAGATCGGCCTGGATATGGTCATCAACCCTGACCTGGCCGCGGCGCAGGAGATCGCGCGGATCCTCAGCTTCCCGGCAGCCATCTCCGTGGAGCCCTTTGCCGGCGGGCGCATCGATATGATCGGCTTTCAGCTGCACCCGGAGGATACCATCCTCGGCCGCAGCCTCAGCGACTTTCACCGGGAGCGCGTGGCAGAGGTACTGATCTGCGCCGCCCAGCGGGGCGATGAGTTCATCATCCCCAACGGCGCCTTCGTGCCCCAGCTGGAGGACCGGCTGTACATGGTAGGCAGCAAGGCCGAGCTGCACAAAATGCTCAAGAGCATGGGCCGCAGCCTCCAGCGGGTAAAGGATGTTTCCATTCTGGGCGGCAGTCGGATCAGTATGTACCTGAGCTGGGAGCTGGCACGGGCCGGCACGCGGGTCCATGTGGTGGAGCAGGACCATGATAAGTGTCTGCGGCTGTCCCAGGACCTGCCGGGCGCCATGATCATCGAGGGCGACGGCACGGACATCGACCTCATCAAATCGGAAAACCTGTTCGGTGCGGACGGCTTCGTGGCCCTGACGGGCCGTGACGAGGAAAATCTGCTGATGGCCCTGGCGGCCCGCCGCGCCGGTGTACGGAAGGTGCTGGCGAAAATGACCCGTCCCAACTACATGGAGCTGGTACAGGAGACGGGACTGGGCAGCATCATCAGTCCCAAGGATATCATCGCCAACCAGATCACCCGCTACGTCCGCGCGCTGGCCAACTCGCAAGGCATGGCGGTGGAGTCACTGTACAAGCTGCTGGGCGGCAAGGTGGAGGCTCTGGAATTCACTGCCAGCAACGACGGCAACGGCATACTGCACACGCCGCTGATGAAGCTGCCCCTGCGCCACGGCGTCCTGCTGGCCGCCATCGTACGGGAGGGCCGGACCATCATTCCCGGCGGCATGACCACCATTGAGCCGGGAGACCACGTACTGGTGGTGACCAATGTACCCGGTCTGACGGACCTGAAGAACATTCTGGCATAATGAAAAGCCCCCATGCGTCCGCATGGGGGCTTTTCGGATACAAGAGAAGAGGGCGGCCGACGCCGCCCTCTTTCCACACGCTATTTTTTCTACGCACCCAGCAGCTTGTGCCAGGTATCACGGCCCACCAAGCCGTCAGCGGCAATGCCCCGGGATGCCTGGAAACGCTTGACCGCCGCGGCGGTGTTGGTCCCATAGATACCGTCCGCCCCGCCGGCGTCGTAGCCCAGTCCGGTCAGCACCGCCTGTACACAGCGCACGGTATCGCCGCGGCTGGCGGTGGTCAGCAATGGCAGCGTCAGCGTCGTGCCGGAGATTACCGGCGCCGGCACCGCAGGCTTTGCAGTCTGCGCGCCCGCCAGGGCATCAAAGGGAAAATTGTCCCCGGGACAGCCGGTGGCGTTCACATCGCTGTGGCGCTGGACGGTGGAAATGCCGTACTTCTGCTTCAGGTATGCCACCAGTTCCTGCCCAGCGCGCAGCTGGGCGTCAGGCATGGTCTCGCGGTCAAAGCTGCCCTCGAAGCAGACGCCCAGGCTGTCGTAGTTATTGTTCCCGGCGTGGGCGCCCACGGTGTCCTCCGGACGGCCGCGGTAGACCGTGCCGTCCTTGCGGACGAAAAAGTGATAACCGATCCCCGTCCACCCGTTGGCCAGGTGGTGCAGGATAATGCGGCGGGTGGCCGTCCGACGGGTCAACTGGCCCGCCCACTTATAGGCAACTTCATTGATCTGCATTTTTGTCTTCCTCCCCTGCCTTTGTTTCAACGGTGGCCTTCAGACGCGTCAACAGCTTGCGTAAAAAGCCCGGCACCGGGCCGCCCAGCGCCGCCACGTTTTCCAGGATGGAGATCAATTCGTTGATGATGAGCCAGACGATGACCATCGCCGCCATCAGGAACTGAAAGCTGACCTCCACCCCCACCTGGGTCAGGCCGTAACGCACCAACCAGTCCACCACACCGGCTACACCCACCAGCACCAGATAGCCCAACTTTTTCAGGATACCGCGCAGGCCGGTTTTGGAGCAGAGCTTGCCCGCGCTCCAGGCCTTTGCCATACCGCTGACATAGTCCGCCAGCATTACGGCGATCAGCACCGCCAGCGGCACCACCAGCGCCGAAGCGTAGCTGCACAGCGCACCCAGCGCCGCCGCCAGAATTGCCATAACAGAATTTTCGTTTTTCATCCTTTGTGTCCTCCCCACACGTTATTCAGCGGCACCGTTACAGTGTATGCCGCCCTATTATGCGGGGTGTTTTTCTCCGGTGTTGCACGGAAACAGGCAACAGAAAGGCAGGCATCGTAAGATGCCTGCCTTTTGTCCGTGCGTCCCCGGGGTGTGGGCCGCGCGGCCCGGTATCCATTCAAGATATGGCTCAATAGCTGCCCAGGTCGGCGCTGGCGTCGCCCTCGACGCTCTTGCCGAACTCGTAGTCGTTGCCGGGCAGGACGGCGTTCAGGATCACGCCCGCCAGGGCGGCGATGGCCAGGCCGGTCAGGGTGATGTCGGCGCTGCCCACGGTGAAGGTGATGCCACCGGTGGAGGCGAAGCCCAGACCGCACACGAAGATGACGGCGGCGATGATGAGGTTGCGGGACTTGGTGAGATCAACGCGGTTCTCCACCACGTTGCGAACGCCGACGGCGGAGATCATACCGTAGAGGACGAAGCTGACACCGCCCACGATGGCAGTGGGGATGGAGTTCACCAGTGCGTCGAACTTGGGGGAGAAGCTCAGGATGATGGCGTACAGGGCGGCCAGACGGATGACCCGGGGGTCGTAGACGCGGCTCAGGGCCAGAACACCGGTGTTCTCGCCGTAGGTGGTATTAGCGGGGCCGCCGAACATACCGGCGAAGGCGGTGGCCAGACCGTCGCCCAGCAGGGTGCGGTGCAGACCGGGATCCTCGATGAAGTTCTTACCGGTGGTGGAGGAGATGGCGGAGATGTCGCCGATGTGCTCCATCATAGCGGCGATGGCGATGGGGGCCATGACCAGGATGGAGGTCACGTCGAACTTGGCGATGACGAACTTCTGCAGACCCACAAAGTCGGCGCTCTTGACGGAGGCGAAGTTGATCAGGGGCTGCATGACGCCGTCAGCGTCCGGCAGCTTCGCGCCGCAGGCGGTGGCGATGAGTGCCACGATGTACGCACCCACCACGCCCAGCAGGATGGGGATGATCTTGATCATGCCCTTGCCCCAGATGTTGGCCACGATGATGATGGCGATGGCCACCAGCGCCAGCCACCAGCAGCTGGAGGCGTTGGTCACGGCGGTGCCGGACAGGTTCAGGCCGATGAGGATGATGATGGGTCCGGTGACGATGGGGGGGAAGAAGCGCATGACCTTCTTGGCACCCACCAGCTTGAACAGCAGGGCCAGCACCAGATACAGCAGACCCGCGACCACCACGCCGCCCAGGGCGTAGGGCAGCTTCTCCTCGCCGGTCATGGCGGCGAACTTGCCGCTATCCAGATTGGCTACCGCCTGGAAGCCGCCCAGGAAGGCGAAGGAGGAGCCCAGGAAGGCGGGCACCTTCAGCTTGGTGCACACATGGAACAGCAGGGTGCCGATACCGGCGAACAGCAGGGTTGTCTGGATGGACAGGGGCAGGCCGTAGCCCGTCACCAGGATGGGCACCAGCACCGTAGCGCCGAACATGGCGAACAGGTGCTGCAGACCCAACAGAAGCATCCGGGGCACGCCCAGCTCCCGGGCGTCATAGATGGCGTCGTGTCCTAATTTCTTGTTCATGTGACTTGTCCTCTCTTTCTCGTTCATCCGCATATGTTTACTTACTTACAAACAGCCTAAAAAAATGACCGGTGAAAAATCACCGGTCAAATGGAAACAATATCAGAAACAAAAACAGAGGGAGCGTCAGTCCGCTTTTTCACGATCGTCTTGCAGGTCATAGCGTGTCCCTCCTCTCATTTTCTTGCCTATTATACGGGGCACAGCCGCAAAATGCAATACACTTCTGTGCCAATATCCTGTCAAAATTTCAGAAGACGGTTTGGCTGTATTGCACAAGGTCATTCGCCCCGCTTATCGCTGCCATCCGCCATTCTTAACCGCCGCCGCAAAACGGGGCACACGCCCGCCGCCACGATGATCTTCACGGCGTCTCCCGGCAGGTAGGGCAGCATCCCCGCCCACAGCAGCGCGGAAAACGTCATACCCTTGCCCATGTAGGCGTTGAGTATCAAGGCCATGTAGGGCATTCCCACGGCGTACAGCGCGGCCAGTCCCGCCAGCGACGCCAGTGCCATGCGTTTGGGGTCCAGACTCTCCCCTGCCACGGCACCCACCACCCATGCGGCCGGGATCAGCCCCAGCAGAAACCCGAACGTGGGCTGGAACACATAGCCAAAGCCGCCGCCCATGGTGAAGATGGGCAGGCCCACCAGCCCCAGCAGGACGTACACCGCCTGGCTCAAAGCGCCCCACCTCCGGCCCAGAAGCAGCCCCGCCATGGCCGTAAACAGATATTGCAGCGTCACGGAGCTGTACACCATCGGAATACGCAGAAACGCACCCATCGCCGTCAGCGCGGCGAACAGGGCGGTATAGACCAGCTTGCGGGTACGGGTGTTCATAGGCGTCCCTCCTCCAAAAACTGTCCTGATGATACTAAATTCCTTAACACCTGTCAACTATTTACAAACGCGGAATACAGTGCTACAATGTGTTTTCAACCGAAAGGAGATGATGGCCGTGACTTGGGATGTTCTGCGCTATGACACCGTGGACTCCACCAACAACGTATGCAAGGCCCTTGCCGCGCAGGGGCTGGACAGCACCGCCGTCATCGCCCGGGCGCAGACCGCCGGTAAGGGCCGGCTGGGCCGTTCGTTCCAATCACCGGAGGGCGGCCTGTATCTTTCCGCCCTGTGGCAGGACTGCCCGGCCGGGCAGCTGCTCACCGTGACACCGCTGGCCGCGGTGGCTGTGTGCCGCGCTGTTGAGAGCCTCTGCGACACGGACTGCGGCATCAAGTGGTGCAATGATGTGGTGCTGCACGGCAAAAAGCTCTGCGGCATTCTGACCGAGTCCTCCCTGCTCCCTGACGGCAGCGCGGCGTGGCTGGTGGTAGGTATCGGTGTCAATGTGGGACAGGCCTCTTTTCCGCCGGACATCGCGGACATGGCCACATCCCTTGCCCTACAAGAGCTTGACGTGTCGCCGGACGCGCTGGCAGACGCCATACTGGCCCAGCTGACAGCCCTGCGGACGGTGCTGACCGACCC
>OIAW01000081.1_pt1 | contig 11068 bp, 9 predicted proteins | sample 1580891 | NCBI WGS metagenome assembly OIAW01 (sample SAMEA3882543, study PRJEB24775) | human gut metagenome | biome: human-associated habitat; feature: intestine environment; material: feces | place: Netherlands | collected 2009/2010
CCGGCACCACGCCGCCATAGAGGGCGTGCATATCCGCTTGGGACAATATGGCGTCGGACAGCAGCGTCCGCCCGTCCCGGACCACGGCCACCGCTGTCTCGTCGCAGGAGGACTCGAAAGCTAATATGTTCATTGCGCCGCCTCCTCCGTGTAGTATTTCGTCAGGATCAGGGCATCCTCCTTGGGTAGGTCGTAATAGTTGCGGCGGCGGCCCACCTCGCGGAAGCCGAAGCCCTGATACAGCGCGATAGCCGCGGTGTTGGAGGGCCGCACCTCCAGCGTCAGGAACGCCAACTGATTGCCGCGGGCAAAGTTGTCGAATACCTGCAAAAGCTGGGCCGCCACGCCCTGCCGGCGGCGGGAGGGGTCCACCGCTACATTGGTGATATAGCCCTCGTCGGCGGCTACCAGCAATCCCGCGTAGCCGATAACTTTCTCCGTCTCCGGCTCCAACGCCACCAAAAAGGCCGCGCACTGGTTGTCCAGCTCCTCGGCCAGCATCTTCCGGGACCAGGGCCGGGAGAAGCAGGTGCGCTCCAGCTGCTCCAGGGCGTCCAGATGGTCCGCCGTCATGGGTACGATTCTGATGTTGTTCATAATTCCCTCGGTGTATTGCGATTTTTACTCCACGGTGACGCTTTTGGCCAGGTTCCGGGGCTTGTCGATGTCGCAGCCCCGCTCCAGGGCGATGTAGTACGCCAGCAGCTGCAGGGGAGCCACCCCCAGCTGGGGCAGCAGCATAGGCTCCACGTCCGGCACCGTCAGCACCCGGGATCGTGATAACATTTTCGACGGTCTTCGCCATCTCGCCGCGGTGGCTCTCGGTCGCAAGCGCGAGAACGTCCGCGCCGCGGGCCTTGACCTCGACCACGTTGCTCATGGCCTTGTCAAACAGGGGACCGTAGGTGCTCAGGGCAATGACGGGGGTCCCCTCCTCGATCAGGGAGATGGTGCCGTGCTTCAACTCACCGGAGGCGTAGGCCTCGGAGTGGATATAGCTGATCTCCTTGAGCTTCAGGCTTCCCTCCATGCTCAGGGCATAGTCCAGGTTCCGGCCGATGAAGAACACGTCGTCCCGTCCGGCGAAATCCTTGGCCATCTCCCGGATCCGGTCCGCCTGGGCCAGCACCTGCTCCAGCTTCTCCGGCAGGGCCAGGATATCCCGGACCATGGCGGTGTAGGTCTCATAATCCACGGTGCCCATGACCTCGCCGAAATACAGGCCCAGCAGGTGCAGCACCGCCATCTGGGTGCTGTATGCCTTTGTGGTGGCCACAGCGATCTCCGGTCCGGCCCAGGTGTAGAGCACGTCGTCGCTCTCCCGGGCGATGGACGAGCCCACCACGTTCACGATGGACAGCACCCGGGCGCCGCGCTTTTTGGCCTCGCGCAGGGCGGCCATGGAGTCCAGCGTCTCGCCGGACTGGCTGATGACGATGACCAGATCGCCCTCGCCCACCAGGGGGTCGCTGTACCGGAACTCTGACGCCAGGCAGACCTCCACCGGGCGGCGCAGCAGCCGTTCCAGGGTGTATTTGCCCACCATGCCCACATGGTAGCTGGACCCGCAGGCCACGATACAGATGCGGCCGATATCACGGATCTCTCTGTCAGTCATAGTCAGGTCGCTGAGCACCACACGGCCGTCCCGGATGCGTCCGGTGATGGCGCGGCGCACCGCCGCCGGCTGCTCATAGATCTCCTTGAGCATGAAGTGGTCGTAACCGCCCTTTTCCGCAGCGTCCACATCCCAGTCGATGTGACGGTGCTCCTTGTCGATGGGCCGGCGGCGCTCGTCGTAGATACGGATACCCTCCGCCGTGATGACAGCCAGCTCGCCGTCATCCATATATACCACGTCACGGGTGTGCCGCAGCAGCGCCGTCACATCCGAGGCCAGGAAGTTCTCCCCCCGGCCGCAGCCCAGCAGCAGCGGCGCGTCCTTTCGTGCGGCGATGATCCGGTCCGGCGTGTCGGCGCACAGGATACCCAGCGCATAGGATCCCTCCACCCGGGAGAGCATCTGGTTCACTGTCTCGAACACATCGCCGCACTGGCTGTAATACCAGGCCAGCAGCTGGGCCACCACCTCCGTGTCCGTCTCGGACACGAACGTGCAGCCCTTCTGGATCAGCTCCTGCTTCAGCCGGGCGAAATTCTCGATGATACCGTTGTGCACCACGGCGAACTTTCCGTCGCCGCTGACCTGCGGATGGGCGTTCACCTGATTGGGCTCGCCGTGAGTAGCCCACCGGGTGTGGCCGATGCCCACTGTCCCCGGCAGATCCGCCCCGCCGTGGGTCAGCGTCTCCAGCGCCGCAAGACGCCCCGGCGTCTTGCGTACCTGAAGGGTGTCTCCGCTGCAGACCGCGATACCGGCGGAGTCATAGCCCCGGTACTCCAGGCGGCACAATCCATCCAGCAGCAGCGGCGCAGCCTGCTGCTGTCCAACGTATCCTACGATACCACACATATAAGCAAAATCCTCCGATCAATATAATAGGTCGGAAGCACAAACGCGCAGATCATTTGTCTTCACATCCGGTCACAGCCTCTCTGTTTTGCGGTCGCCCGCATATTTGCTGACTGTGTACGCACCCGGACGGCACGGGAGAGCATCCGCCGAATACTTCGATCACTCTCCGCCTCGTCGTCTCATGTTCGCCGCCGCCTTCAAAAAGAGCAGCAACAAGCCGGCGGGAAACATCCGTCGGCTGTATGAGCGCTGGCGCTTATGTCGGCCTGTGCCGAGATCCTCCTTTCCGTTCTGCGAGCCATATACAAAGCGGCTTTGCCGCTGTATACCAACATAATTTGCCCCGCCGCGGGGCATACTGCTCCGGAATACAACTTCCGAAGGGGTGTACGATCATGGCGACTGCCTTTTTCCGCACGGTCATTCTCTATCTGCTGCTGATCGCGGGCCTGCGTCTCAGCGGCAAGCGGCAGATCGGCGAGCTGGAGCCCATCGAGCTGGTGCTGACGCTGCTGATCTCCGACCTGGCCTCCGTACCCATGCAGGACTTCGCCCTGCCGCTGTTCAACGGCGTCATTCCCATCATCACGCTGATCGCCCTGTCCACACTGTTCAGCGCCATCAGCCTGCGGAACGTACGCTTCCGGGACCTGGTCTGCGGCCAGCCGGCCCTGGTGATCGTGGACGGCAAGCTGCGGCAGGAGACCATGCGCCGCAACCGACTGACGCTGGACGAGCTGTTCGAGCAGCTGCGGGGTCAGGGCATCACCGACCTCAGCGATGTAAAGTACGCCGTTCTGGAGACGAACGGCCGGCTGTCTGTGCTGCCCCGCAGTCCCCTCCAGCCGGTCACGCCGGAGCAGCTGGGGCTGGACGTACAGGACAACGTATTCCTGCCCATCATCCTCATCAACGACGGCCGGGTGCTGACGGATAACCTCCGGCAGGCGGGCCGCGATGACCGCTGGCTGGCACAGGAGCTTCACCGGCAGGGCATCGCCCGCAGTCAGGACGTGTTTTTGCTGTCCGTGGATCAGCAGGGCGCCGTGGTGTGCCTGCGGAAGGAGGCTGCGCGATGAGGGCCGTCCGCATCCCCCTGTTCGTACTGCTGGTCGTGCTGTTCTTCATCCTGTGGAACGCCGCCTGGGTCACGGACCGCTGCGGCGAGTGGACTGCCGCGGTGGACACAGTCACCGCCGACCTGGATGCCGGCGGCGACGGCGGGGCGGCGCTGGGCACCTTGGACGACCTGTGGCAGGACGTTCAAGGCTATATGCACATCATCGTCTCCCATGAGGACCTGGACGAGGCCGAGGCCCTGATGGCCCAGGCCAAGGCCCTGTCTGCCCAGGGCAGCACCGAAGAGCTGTACCCCGTGCTGGCCCAGCTGCGCCACCAGTTCCGGCTCATTGCCGAAACGCAGCAGCTCAGTCCCAAAAATATCTTCTGACGGTCACTTCTCGCTCAGCAGCTTATTCAGCTCGGACATGAACGTGTTGATATCCTTGAACTGCCGGTACACGGATGCAAAGCGGACGTAGGCCACCTCGTCGGCCTTTTTCAGCTTCTCCATGACCTTCTCGCCGATGACATCGGTGCTGACCTCGCGCTCCAGGGAGTTTTGCAGCTCCTGCTCGATCTCCAGCGCCATGCGCTCCATATCCGCTACAGGCACCGGCCGCTTCTCGCAGGAACGCTGGATGCCCCGCAGCACCTTGCTTCTGTCAAAGCTCTGGCGGGAACCGTCCTTCTTAATGACCACCATCGGCAGGCTCTCCACCGTCTCATAGGTGGTGAACCGCTTGCCGCAGGAGAGGCACTCCCGGCGGCGGCGGATACTGCTGCCCTCGTCGGCGGGGCGGGAATCCACCACCTTGCTCTCTTTATAACCGCAATAGGGGCATCTCATCTCTCTTGCTCCTCCTTATCTCTACGGCAGATGCCGTATAGTCAGAGACAGTATAGCATATATCCACAACATATGGTAGTCTTTTTTCAAATTTTCGCCGTTATTTCGGCATAACGGGCCGGCCCTCGCCATCAAAGAGGTACGTCACCCGTCCCTGCCCCACGCTTGCAAAGCAGAACAGCTCCGGGATCGGGAAGGGCTCCCCCTCCCGCCACGGGACCAGCGCCCGCACACAGCGTCCCTGCCGCGCCGTCCGCGCCATCTCCGGCAGTCGGGAGAGAAACCCACGCCGTTCCGGCGCTTCGCCGCCGCACGGCCGCAGCACACCGCGGCGCAATTCCCCGGCGGGAGCAAGCAGTTCCCGGGAAAAGCAGCGCCGCAGCACGCCGTCCTCGGTAACGCCCAGCAGCACCTCGCCCCTGTTGCCCTGCACGTACAGCCGGTACAGTCCCTTCTCCGTTCCCCGGCACACCGCCCGCAGCTCCGTCTCCTCTCCCCGCGGACACACGTACAGCGTCCCCACGCAGCTATCCGCCAGACAGACCGGATATTCCACGGCGCACCGCCCCCTTTCACAAAAAACAGGCCTGTGCCATACTATGCACAGGCCTGTTTTCTCATGTCATCGCCGCCGTTTACACCAGATGGCTCCCCGTCAGCCCGAAGCTGACGGCAATGGCGGCGTCCACCTTTTCCATCACCGCGCTGTCCACACGGCCCATGCGCTCCCGCAGGCGCTTTTTATCCAGCGTCCGTATCTGCTCCAGCAGGATGACGGAATCCCGCGGCAGTCCGCTGCCCTGGGCCGCCAGCGCGATATGGGTAGGCAGCTTTGCCTTCCCCAGCTGCGACGTGATGGCGGCGGCGATGACGGTGGGACTGTGCCGGTTGCCGGTATCGTTCTGTACGATCAGCACCGGGCGCACGCCCCCCTGCTCGCTGCCTACCACCGGGCTCAGGTCGGCATAATAAATTTCGCCGCGCTTGACATTCGTATCCACAAACGTTCACACTCCGCCGGAAGAAGTACCCGGAAAAAACGGGTCACTTTCATTCTCCCACGCAGCCCGGGAATTTATACCCGGTTTTCCCGCCCCGCTTCATTCTATGGGGCGGCAGGCGGCGGCGTGCGTCAGAACCGCAGCAGCAGCTCCCGCTCCGTCACCTGTCCGTTCTGTAAATACACCCGGGGCACCCGCTTGCTGACGGCGCAGGTCAGCTCATAGGGAATGGTCCCCGCCTGGGCGGCCATGACCTCCACCGGGTTGCGGGGCCCGAAGATCTCCACCTCGTCCCCCACGTCCACCCCCGGCAGGTCCGTCAGGTCGATCATGCTCATGTCCATGCAGATCCGCCCCCGCTGAGGCGCCATACCCTCCGCGGTCATAAAGCCGCACCGGTCCGACAGGCACCGATGGAAGCCGTCCGCGTAGCCGTAGGGCACCACGCCCATCCGCGTGACGCGCTCTGTGGTGAACCGCCGCCCGTAGCTGACGTCCGTGCCCGGCTCATAGGTCTTGATGGTGCTCACTGTGGTCTTGAGCGCCATCACCGGGTGCAGCCCCAGCTTCTCCGCCAGGTCGCCGCAGCCGTACAGCAAAATGCCGGGACGCACCATGTCCATATATGTCTCCGGGTACGACGCCACGCCGCCGGAGTTGGCACAGTGGCGTATGGCGAACCGCTGGCCGCGCTTTGCTTCCACCGCGTCGATGACCCTGCGGAACAGCGCCAGTTGTTTTTCCGTATAGGCGCGGCTGTCCGCATCCGGCTCGTCCGACACGGCAAAATGGGTGAAGATGCCCTCCGCCCGCAGGCCCGGCAGGGCGCAGGCCGCGCAGATATCCGCCGTGCCGGTGTCGAAGTGCCTGCCGGAGACCAGATATCCCAACCGCGACATACCGGTGTCTACCTTGATGTGCACCGTCAGCTCACCGCCGCAGCGCACCGCCTCCTCGCTGTACTCCAGCGCCTTGGCCTGGCAGGACACCGCCTGGGTAATGTGCAGATCGATGAGCCGTCCCACCTGCTCACGGGGCGTATGGCCCAGGATCAGGATGGGCATGGTGATGCCGTTGCACCGCAGCTCCGTCGCCTCGTCTATACTGGACACCGCCAGGTAATCCGCGCCCAGCGTCTGCAGGGTCCGGCTCACCTGTATGGCCCCGTGGCCGTAGGCATCCGCCTTCACCACACCCAGAAACTTCACCTCCGGGCCTACCCGGTCACGCAGCGTCCGATAGTTGTGCGCCAGCGCGTCCAGGTCGATCTCCGCCCATGTTCTCCTCAGTGTCGATTCCATTGTTACGCCTCCGTATCTCCCGTGGTGCAGGCAAAGGATATCATTCGCACCGTCAGCACCACATTTCCGTTCTGTGAAAACTCCGCATACCGCGGGATCAGGCTGCTCTCGTCCAGCCACACGCTGCATAGCACCGCCGCGCCGCTTTGCCCGGTGGTCTCCAGCGTCAGGCGCAGGCATGGCGTGTCCTCCAACGGCTCCGTGCCCTGCTCCTTCAGATAGCCCTCCGCCAGTGTTCGCAGCAGCTCTGGCAGACAGTTGGCCGGGCAGATATCCGTGGCATCCCCTGCCGGCAGCAGCTGGTCACGGCTCTTCAGCGACAGCTGTCCGTCCGCCAGCACGGCGGTCAGGCCCTTCAGCGCCTCCGGCGCCGTTACCGTGGTAACAGACTGCCCCGCCCGGTCATACCGGCACGTCAGGGTGAAGGTGCGGTCGTCGTTGGCCGTACGGCTGACCACCTCCGCCTCCATGTCCGCCGATACCACCGTCCGGTACTGGTCCTGCACCGTCAGACTCTTCTCACCGCCGCAGCCGCACAGCAGCACCGCACACAGCAACAGCGGCAGCACACATTTTCGCATGGTCCGTCCCTCCTTTTTTCAGAAGGGCTTTCCGGTCATTCCACCTCTTTCAGCGCATAGGGCAGCTTCTATATCCGCCGGGGTCATGCCCCGCCGTCCCTTTTCCTCCGCCGCCATATCCCCGGCACGGCCGTGGATCCACACCGCCGCGCAGCAGGCGTCAAATGGTTCCATGCCCTGGGCCAGCAGTCCGGTCAAAAGGCCCGTCAGCACATCGCCGCTGCCGCCCTTGGCCATACCGTCGTTCCCGGTGGTGTTCACCGCCAGACGGCCGTCCGGCGCGGCTGCCACAGTCCGATGGCCCTTGCGGATCAGGTACACGCCGTGATCGGCGGCAAAGGCGGCGGCCGCCGCCTCACGGGGCGCGGTCATGTCGCCGCCGATGCGGGCCAGTTCCCCGTCGTGGGGCGTCAGCACCGTCACACAGCCCCGGCGGCAGGACAATGTATCTATATGCCCCGCCAGCGCGTTTATGCCGTCGGCGTCCAGCACCAGCGGCTTTTCCAACGTCAGCAGCGCGCGCACCAGCACGTCGCTGCCCTCGCTCCGCCCCAGGCCGCAGCCCACGGCCACGGCATCGCAGACGGCGGCACGGTGGCGTATCTCCGTCTCCGCGGCCGCGGAGAGCCTTCCGTCCTGCTCCGCCAGCGGATGAGGCATAGCGCACAGGCATCTGGCCGCCGCGATGGGCCACACCGTCTCCGGCACGCCCAGGAACACCAGCCCGCAGCCGCTGTGTACCGCCCCGCCGGCACACAGCACCGGCGCGCCGGTGTACCCCACGCTGCCGCCCAGTAGATAGACCTTGCCGAAGGTCCCTTTGTGTCCGCCCTGGTCCCGGGCGGGCATAAGGCCCCGCACAAACGCCCTGTCGATGACCTGCATAGCGCACCTCCCCGTGCCTTTTTGTACAGTATAGCACATATGTCAATTACAAAACCTGCTTTTTTCGTATCGCGCCGCGAAAAAAGTGCTTGCAAGTTTCCTTTTGTTGTGGTATAAGTTATCCATCAAGCAAAAAAGCTGTGAACGGGAAGATCTGCGCCCACGCATCCGGCAGAGAGAGTCGGCCACCGGCTGCAAGCCGACTTGGGATGTACCGCAGTGTTCGCCCGGGAGCTGCCGCGAGGAAATGCGCGGCCGGGCCCCGCCGTTACCGGGCAATGAGTGCGCGGAGAAGGTCCGCGAAGCTGGGTGGTACCACGGAAGTTCGCCTTTCGTCCCAAGACATGGGATGAAGGGTGTTTTTTATTGCGCTTTACCCCATTAAACAACTCTGAAGAGGAGGAAGCAAATACATGAAAGAAAAACTGGAACAGCTGCTGGCCGAGGGCAAGCAGCGCATCGCCTCCGTCGCCACCGAGACGGAGCTTCAGGACATCAAGGCCGCGCTGCTGGGCAAGCAGGGCAGCCTGACCGAGCTGATGAAGGAGCTGCCCAAGCTGGACGTATCCCTGCGACCCGAGATGGGCAAGGCCGTCAACCAGGTGAAAGGACAGCTGTCCGCCCTGCTGGACGAGCGCCGTGACGAGCTGAAGATGAAGGCCTCCGAGGTGGACCCGGACTTTGACATCTCCGTCCCCGGCACCATGCCCCTCAGCGGTGGTCTGCACCCCATCACCCAGATGTGCTATGACCTGAACGACGCGTTCCGGTCCATGGGCTTTGAGATCTTCGAGGAGTCCGACATCACCAGCGAGCTCTACGGCTTCGACAACCTGAACTTTCCCCCCAACCATCCCGCCCGCGAGAGCATGGACACCTATTGGCTGGCGGGCCATGACAAGGGCGAATGCTGGGACAAGCTGTGCCTGCGACCCCACCTGACCGGCGGCTCCGTCCGCTATCTCCAGACCCACAAGGCCCCCTACCGCTTCGTGTATCCCGGCAAGGTGTACCGCAACGAGACGACGGATGCCCGGCACGAGCGCGCCTTCTTCCAGTATGAGGCGCTGATCGTGGACAAGGACTTCACCTTTGCCTCCGGCAAGGTGATGATCAAGAGCATCCTCAGCAAGGTCTTCGGCCGCGATGTTCCGGTCCGTATGCGCGCCGGCTTCTTCCCGTTCGTCGAGCCCGGCTTTGAGATCGACATGGGCTGCCTGGTCTGCGGCGGCAAGGGCTGCAGTGTGTGCAAGCACGTGGGCTGGATCGAGGTCATGCCCGGCGGCACGCCTCACCCCAACGTGCTGAAGGCCGCCGGCCTGGACCCCAATGAATACACCGGCTTCTACGTCAACATCGGTCTGGACCGCCTGGTAATGATGCGCTACGGTGTGGATGACGTCCGTCTGTTCCACAGCGCCGATCTGCGCTTCCTGGAACAGTTCCGCTGATAAGGGAGGGTACACGACATGAAAGTATCTTTGAATTGGATCCGCGATTACGTCCAGCTGCCGGCTGACGCCGACCTGAAAAAGCTGGCCTACGACCTGACCATGTCCACCGTGGAGGTGGAGGACGCCACCGATCTGGGCGCGTCCTTCCACGACATGGTGGTGGGCGTTATCAACACCATCGAGCAGCACCCCAACGCCGACAAGCTGAAGGTGTGCAAGACCGATATCGGCGGCCGTGTGGAGGACATTGTCTGCGGCGGCAGCAATCTCCGCGAGGGCATGAAAGTAGCTGTGGCCCTGCCCGGCGCCATGTGCAAGTGGCACGGCGAGGGCGACCTGGTGGAGATCAAGAAAAGCAAGCTCCGCGGCGTGGACAGCTACGGCATGATCTGCGGCGCGGTGGAGATCGGCCTGGCCGACCTGTTCCCCACCAAGGAAGAAGCCCACATTCTGGACCTCAGTGACTTTGACGCCCCCGCCGGCACCCCTTTGGCCGACGCCCTGGACCTGAACGACATCATTCTGGAGATCGACAACAAGTCCATGACCAACCGCCCCGATCTGTGGGGCCACTACGGCATCGCCCGCGAGATCGCGGCGCTGTACGACCTGCCCATGACGCAGTTCCCCCACTTCGACCGGAACGTGGAGAACACCTCCGGGTTCCACGTCACCGTGGAGGACGCTGAGCGCTGCCCCCGCTACCTCTCTGCCCAGATCGAGGGTCTGAACGTCAAGCCCGCCCCCTATCAGATGCAGAACCGCATCTGGAAGGTGGGCATGCGTCCCATCAACGCGCTGGTGGACATCACCAACTACGTTATGCTGGCCACCGGCCAACCCACCCACGCATTTGACTCCGACCACATCGCCGGCCATGTGATCGTCCGCCGCGCCGGTGAGGGTGAAAAGCTCCTGCTGCTGAACGGCAAGGAGCTGGCCCTGTCCTCCGACGATTTGGTCATCGCAGACGACGCCGGCGTGGTGGGTCTGGCGGGCGTTATGGGCGGCGCCAAGGACTCCATCCTGCCGGATACCTCTAAGGTCATCCTGGAGGTCGCCAACTTCGACGCCAAGGGCATCCGCCGCACCGCCCTGCGGTATGACAACCGCACCGAGGCCTCCGCCCGTTATGAAAAGGCCATTGACCCGGAGCGCTGCGATCAGGCTCTGGATCTGTCCATGCAGCTGTTCTCCGACCTGTACCCGGAGATGAAGGTCACCGGTCTGGTGGACGAATATCCCCGGCACCTGAAGCAGGCGGAGATCGACGTGCCGCTCAGCTGGCTGGAGCGCCGGCTGGGTAAGCGCCTGTCCCCGGATGAGATCAAGCACAAAATGGAGCTGCTGGGCTACAGCATCACCTTCAACGGCGACAATATGCATGTGGTGGTCCCCACCTGGCGTTCCACCGGCGATGTGTCCATCCAGGCGGATATCATGGAGGAGGTCGCCCGGATG
>OIAW01000084.1_pt1 | contig 11039 bp, 5 predicted proteins | sample 1580891 | NCBI WGS metagenome assembly OIAW01 (sample SAMEA3882543, study PRJEB24775) | human gut metagenome | biome: human-associated habitat; feature: intestine environment; material: feces | place: Netherlands | collected 2009/2010
ATATGGCGGAGGACATCTCAGGGCAGGTGATTAACCGACAGCTATGCGATCGGTTCATCGCATTGCTCAGGCAGGAGAATGAGCGTACACAAAGGATAGTCAATATGCGCATAAATGGCTATTCGCACAGGGAGATAGCCGTGCAATTAGGTATTTCCGAAGGTGCGGTGCGCGTAATAGACCATCGCACAAAGAAGCGTATTCGAGAGATACTCATTCAGGAAGGATATGATAACCATGTTACAGAATGACAAAAACTGTTGTGATATTTGCAGAGACCTTATTCCGCTTGTCCGGGACAATGTGGCCAGTGAAAACAGCCGCAAATTCGTATTGACACATATAGAAAGCTGCGATGAGTGCCGAGAGGAATATGGCTGCTATTCCGCAATACCGACGGAAACTGTTGACGAGATTGCGGACAAAAAAATAATGAAAAAAGCGAAGCTGTGTATATGGGTAGGCGCTGCTGCGTTGCTGTTGCTCGGTCTGTTCTTGGGAATTGATATAAGTGTTACAGGTTCTCAGCTTACGTTTATGGTTCCCGTTGCAGCTTTCGCAATACTATCGGTTGTTCGCGGCAAAGAAAGTATTGCGAGAATGTGCTGGGTTCTCGGAGCGGTTATTGGATTCATCGGAGCATATTTTTTGTGGGACAACGTTGCTTTCTTCGAATATGATGTCGGTGCATGGGTGGCGAAGAACTGTACGTTTGCCGCAGCGTTTATTTGCATAACGGCTGCTTATTTCAATAAAAGGTGGATTGCTGCTTTTACATTTGCAGGATATCATCTCGGTGTAATTGCAGGAGGGCTGTTCGGGCGGGTAAGTTATGATCCGGGCGGCGGATTGCTGCATAATGGTTGGCTGATATGGATTTTCGTGTTTATTGGATGCGTTTGCGGAGGATGTATAGCAGAATCCATTTCCCATGCGAAAAAGAAAAAGAATAAGTCATGTTGAAACATACATGGCAAAAGTTAGGAGTCAGAGGCAAACCGAAACAGAACGGTTTAGACAAATATTACAAAGGGCTGCGGATTCGCAGCCTTTTTAATGAGGTGATGATAATTTGAGAGACATAAAAACAAGACCATCAGACCGAACGCCCCGCGTGATGAATAACGCCGCACGAGCACCGAAAGAGCTTGCGCGGCGTTCTCTTATTTCATCGAAAAAACAGGCAGAAGAAACGATAGTGAAATCTGATGATAGCGAATCTCCCACACAATATGCGGAAAACCAGATTGACGAGAAAACAAAAAGCGCAGCAGACAGAGTAAAGCAAAATACCGTGCAGAGCGGCAAACGCTTTGCAAGAAAAATGAACGATATTCGCCGCAAAAAGAAGCAGGCAATGAAAAGTGCCCAAAACGTCACTAAAAATACCCAAAAAGCTGCAAGAGGGACTGCAAAAGCGACACAAAAAACCGCAAGAGCAGCAAGAACAAGCGTAAAAACGGCTCAGAAAACGGTAAAAGCAACACGGGCAGGCGTAAAAACGGCACAGAAAACAGTGAAAACCGCGCAGGCAGCGACAAAAGCAGCACAAAAAGGTATGCAGGCAGCGGCAAAAGCGGCGCAGATGGCAGCAAAGGCAGCGCAGGCGGCGGCAAGAGCTGCGGCAGCGGCAGCCAAAGCAGCCGTGAAAGTGACCATCGCCATTATCAAGGCGATGATTGCCGCGATTAAGGCGCTTATTGCTGCTATTGCAGCAGGCGGCTGGGTAGCGGTTGTCATCTTGATCGTGGTCGTACTGGTCATTGCGCTGCTTTCTGTGTTTGGTGTGTTTTCTGCCAACGAAGCCTCTGACGGAAGCAAGCCCATGACAGAAACTATCGAAACCATTAACGCCGAATTTTACGATTCCGCACAGGAGAAAATTGATGAACTATCCGAAGGCACAGAAACGGTAGAGGTGATCTATGAAGGTGATCTTGAAAGTTTGGACAGTCCTCTCCCGAATTGGCCGGACGTAATCGCCATATATGCAGTCAAAACGAGTCTTGATCCCGAAAATCCTGCTGACGTAACCGTTGTAGATGAAGAAAATATCGAACGCTTAAAAGAAGTCTTTTATGACATGAACAAGGTTACTTATCGTGCAGAGGAAGAAACCGAAACGAGTATTACGACTGATGAAACGGGAGCGGCTGTTCTTGATGATGATGGCGACCCCGTCACACAGGAGATTACGACGCGCTATATTTATGTAAACGTGATCAGCGCAGATTATCTGGAAGCAGCAGAACAATGCGCGCTTACGGAAGATCAAAGCCAAATGCTGTCAGAACTGATGCTACCGGACTATTACCCTCTCTTTGCAGAACTGCTGGGAGATACCGTTGGTGATGGCGGTGAATATGGGTTTGGACTTAACATCAACCCCGACCTTCCTCCCAATACGCTCGGCGCACAAATTGTAGAAGCCGCGAAAAAGTATATCGGGCGCAGTTATTCCAGTATGGATTGTTCCAAACTGGTACGCACCGCCTACAACGATTGCGGGCTGACCTCCATGAATGGCAAGTCCTCTGTCTACATGGCGAAAGCCTGTGAGGAAATGGGCGTGCTGTTCACCGATCCCGCACAGCTCCAGGCGGGTGACCTCATTTTCTTTTCCCGCTATGATCCTGGCAGAGGACCCGAATACTGCGGTGATATTGGGCGCTGTGGCACGGGCAAGTGCAAACGCTGGATGCACATTCACCACGTTGCCATCTACATCAACGACGAGTTCCTGATCGACAGCACCGGCGGGGAGAACAGCGTGCAGATCCGCAAGCATTGGGGCGTGGATACTGCAAAGTGGAAATGGTGCTGCTTTGGCAGACCGACCACTTAAATAAAGAAAGGGGATTTTGTATGAAAAAGATAAGCAGAAAGAGGGCGGCAGTGATTGCCGCCCTTTCTGTTACTGTAATTATACTTGGCATTATCGCGTTTGTACCACAGGAAAGAGAGCACACATTTGCTGAGATTCAGCCCCCAGCAGCACCAGGAATCGTGCATATTGAACTTATGAACACGCCTATAACCTCATCTGTGACTATCTCTGTGCCAGCACAAACGCCGGAAGCAACGCCAACGCCTGCGCCGACAGCAACGCCTGCTTCGGAAAAAGAGAACGAAGATTTTTTTACACTCGATATTCTGAACGATACCATCTCCGTCGCATACGGCGTGGAGGAAGCAACGCTTACAAGGATGCCGGGTTGGCTACCCTCGTCCGCTCTTCCCGGCCAGGATGGCATGTGTTTGGTCTATGGTCACCGCAACCGGAACCATCTCAAAGTGCTGGAAAATGTGGAGCAGGGTGATGCGATCACGGTTGCGATGGATGGCGTCGCTTATGTCTATACTGTTTCGGACATTATGATCTATGACAGCACCGACGATTTCCGGCTTCCTACTATGGACGGAAAGACGCTTGCGCTGGCAACCTGCTATCCGTTTCGCTACTCGGGACATGCACCGGGGAAATATGTGGTGATAGCAGAATGCACGTGATGGGTTTACTTAGTTTGTCGTGAGGAGCGTAGTTCTGAAGTAAAAATTGGATGACATTAATATGAAATTACAATTTATGTATAGAAAATTACGTTTTAATGAATAAAGAGAAAACATATACACAAAGTTCTCGACTTTGGTAGAAATTTTTGGTATGGTGGCCTTGGTTTTATTACTCCGAGTTATGACAAATCGACATAAAGAGAGAAAACGACTTCTGCTACGACGAACTTTCCAGACGATAAGAGAGACACCGATTTTCTGATTGTTTATTGAAAGTAAGCAAGACGGGCGAATATACCTGTGAGATATGTGAGACGATACTGTTCCCCAAACCGGCTTGCATGATGAACGTGGGATAGGATTACCAACAATCATATAACAATTAACAAACAGGATCAGACGAACATAAGGGGGGGATGTCTGTGATTGTCACACATCAAAATGCTTTTCTGGGATCAAGTCTTTCACAAGTTGTTCGGGGGATTACCGGCTGGCAAGGGAATGCTGTGTAAGCCACCTCTGTAAACGATCTTCACATGGATTTCAACTGCATATTGGAGGGGAATATGAAACGGTTACGGCGCATCCTGAGCGTTTTTCTGGTCGTATTGATGTTGTTTGCAGGTTATGTGGTTACGCCTGCCACTGCGCTTGCCAATGGGAATGGGCACATGCAACAGGAAGAAGACACAGAAGGGATGCTTCCCGTTGTGCCTGCGGAAGATGGACAAGATGTGCCGCCGCCAACCGAATCGGCAGATGAAGAGCCTGAGCAGCAGACGGTGCAAGAGGAACCTGTTGCAACGCCGGACGCAGAAGCCCCGGAAGAATCTTCAGATACGGAGCCGGTACAGGATGAGACGCTGACGCTGGAACAGGGGGGGTTGGCAGAAGAGCGCGTATCGGTTTTCACGAGCGCAAGGCAGCCGCTGGAAGCCATCACAATGGAGGAGTTTGAAGAACTGCTCGCCCTGCAGCCGGCGCTGACGGCGGAGGATATGGAGGCGTATCTCATCCGCACGGAGGATGAGGATGGCAGCGGCACAGTGGAGCTGTATCTTTCCCCGGTGCGCTACCAGACTGCGAGCGGCGCCTGGCGCATGATCGATCCGGAAATCTCGGTATCGACCGCAAACGGGAAGCAAACGCTTGCGAGCGCAGACGCGCCGGTGCGGATTGACTTTTTAACAAAAGTCAGTGAGGATCGGCTGGTGACACTGTCGCGCGATGGATATGAGCTTTCGCTGGTACCGGTTCCTCAGACTGGCCTGTTGCGCATGGAAGCATATGACGTGCGCTATCTGACGGGGACGGCCACAGCAACCCGCGCCAGCGGCGACACGTCGGCCAGCCGCACGTCGTACGATGGGCTGCGCTATGAGGACGTCTTTGGAAACGGGATCGACCTGGTGCTGACGCCGACCGGTACCGGCTTGAAGGAGGACATCATATTCCCTTCTGTTCCCGGCCAAAACAGTTTCTCGTTCCTGCTGGACGCGGATGGATTGACGCCGGTACTGCGCGAGGACGGCAACGCCTATTTGCTGGATGGAGACACGTCTGAAATCGTCGCGGCGCTACCGTCGCCGGTGATGTACGACTCTTCCAATGTGGATTGCAACTTCTCCTATGAGATCGGCGTTACAATAGAGCAATTGCCGGACGGCAGGTATCTGTATACGCTGACGCCGGATCGGGACTGGTTGACCAGCAGCGACCGGGTGTACCCGGTCACGCTGGATCCGACGGTCACCTACAGTGGCGCAAGCTACATTGCCGACACGCACGTGACCGATCAGGCCAGCGGGAGGAAGAATTATCATACGGAAACCGGGCTGAAGATGGGCTGTATGTCCAACGGCGACCGGCTGCGCGTTTATTTTGACTTTACCAGCCTGATTACCGCCATCGGCACCAACAAGCAGATCACCGGCGCAACGCTGACCTGTTATGAAGAATATGTTGGCAACTCGGCTCCGTCGGTACGGTTGCATCAGGTGACCTCAAACTTTTCCATTTCCACCGTAACCTGGAATACGCAGCCGTCGTTTTCTTCCACGCATTTTTCCAGCACGGTGGTCAAAAACGTCGGTTCCTACAGCTGGGACATGACGGCAAAAGTGCAGGAATGGTACGGCAACAGCAGCGTCCTGCGCAAGATCGTCATGAAAATCCCAAATGAACATGAGGCGCGCTACAAACGGTTTACCTCGACCGAAGGGACGACCACGGCCAACCGCCCCAAGCTGGTCGTCACCTACAATTCTGCGCCCAATGCACCGACAAAGCCGAGCATTTCCTGGGCAAAGAGCGGGACGAAGGCCAACGTCACCGTATCGTGGAGCGCGGTTTCTGGTGCAACCGGCTATGATGTACAGCTGTACCGTGCGGGCACCCTTGTGCAAACGGTCAGCAGAACCAGCACCAGCTATACGTTTTCGAACCAGAACGATAACACGACCTATTACGCCAAGGTGCGTGCTAAAAACAGCGTGGGCAACTCCAGCTATGCCCAGTCGAGCACGATTACGGTCAGCGATTTGACGCCGCCCGCAGCGCCGAGCAGCGTGACCGTGTCGCCAACGACATGGACGAACGGCAATATCACCGTGACGCACACGGCGGCAAGCGACGCTTCCGCAGTTACCTATCAATATGCGCTGAGTACGTCGAACACCACGGCGCCCACATCCTTTTCCAATCTCCCCTCGCCCAGCGCGCTCACGCATACGCTGACCCAACCGACCGTGGGTACGCGGTATGTGTGGGTCAGGGCCAAGGATGCGGCGGGCAATGTCGGACCGGCCAAGTGCTCTTCCACGCCATATAAGCGCGATACTACCGCTCCGACGATCACCGGCCCGACCGTCGCCGCCGATGCCGGCGGCATCGTGCAGGTGCGCGCCACGATCACCACAAATGCGGCGGATTTTGCCGGATGGGAGCTCGCCTATCATCTTGGCACGGGGACATCGACAGAGAAGACGACGATCGCTACCGGCACGGCAACCGTGACGGATGCCATTATCGCACGCTGGAATGTCACAGAACTTGCCAATGAACAGACCTATACGCTGACCCTGACTGCATGGGATCAGGCGGGGAACACGGCCAGCCAGACGGCTACCTGGACCAAGGCGGAAGGCAGCCGGGAGATAGACGCGGCACTGTCGCAGAGTGTGCAGGTTGCTGGAGAAGCGAACGCATGGAGCGCCACGTATGAAAAGGCCGATGCCGCTGATATGGCGACCTACGGCGGGGCCAAACTCGTGGTGGACAACGTGGTGCGGGATACGCAGACGGCGGACGATCCGGCGCTGACGTTCCCTCTGCCGCAGAGCTTTGCCGAGGGTTCCACACATTACCTCTACGTCGTGGCGTTTGACGAGGCGGGCAATCCGGCTTACAGCTATCCGACCTACGAAAAGCAGAACCTGTTCTTGCCGGCGGACGAGGAGGACGCGCTCACGCTGGACGGCGTGACGGTTACGGCAGGCGTGGCGTCGCTGACGGGCGAAAGCGGGACGCTCATCACCCCGGCGCTGGAGCTGAGCGGGACGCTTTCTTTCATCGACCTGATGGTCAATCAGCAGGTGCCGGCTGGCGCGACCGTTGGCTATGAGGTGTCCGTGGACAACGGCGCATGGCAGCCGATTACGCCGGTTTCCACGGACGGCGGCGTGACGGTAACCCAAACGAACCGGCTGTATCTGTATGGCGGCGACACCGGCAGCAGCCTGCGCATACGGGTTACCATGGACCGGGGGACCGCCACGGCGTCGCCCACGGTCGACCAGATCTATGCCGAGGCGCGGTATATCTTTTATGGCAGCAGCGAGCTGATTCAGACGGCGTTTTCGACGGACGCACGCGGCTTTACGGCGCTGAACAACACGGAGATTCTCGCAGACGGCGGGCTGACGCTGTCCGATGCAGCCGAGACGGGCACGGTGCAAAGCACGCGGCGGCTGCTTGCCGGCGAGGCTGCGGCCACGCGGCTGATCGTGGACGCCAGCGTCCCGGACGGCGCGGCCATCACGTATGCGCTGTCCACGGACGGCGGCGCAACGTGGCAGGCCGTGCCCACGGTAGCCGCAGACGACCAGAGCACCTGGAACGGCGTTGCGCAGGGCGGCGAAGAAATCGTGCTTCGTGCCACGCTCACGGCGAATGCAGACGGCGAAAAGCCGGTGCTCAACAGCTGGTCACTGGAGGTGCGGGCGGCCATGCCGGGCGAAGCGCAGACGGTGGCGCTGATCGACCCGCCGGACAACCTTTCCGCCTTTGCGGGCGCGAACAACCTGACCGTGCTGCGCTGGGCGCCGTCCGAGACGGAAGGCGTGACCTACAGCGTTTACCGCAGCGAAACGCCCTATTTTACCCTTTCCGACAGCGCGCTGGTCGCCAGCGGACTGACCGACTGCAACTGGTCCGACTTTAACCTGAACTATGGCAAGACGTTCTACTATCTGGTCGCCGCCGTAAAGGACGGGCGCGTCAGCGAGCCGACCAACCAGGCGGTTGGCACGGTCGTCACGGAGGGCGAGCTGGAGAAGCAGCTGGGGCTGCAGGACTACTGGAGCTATGCCCAGTTTACAACGGACAGCGGCGCGGGGTATGTGAACGTCGCCAATGGCAACGTGGTGTACCAGACAAGCGATCTCGTGGTTGCGGACCCGTTCTTTGCCATGGCCATGCGCCGGACGTTTAACAGCCAGACCACGAGCAAGACGGCGCTGGGCGTCGGCTGGGATTTCTCGTTCAACACCGTGCTGATGCGCGAGTATGACGCCACGGGCGCGGAAGTGGGGCTGATCCTGAAGGATGGCGACGGTTCGCTGCACCGCTTTGCGTTGCAGGAAGACGGCACCTATGCCAGCGCGCCCGGCACGCGCATGGCGTTGGCCTATGTCGAGGGGACGGAGGACGCGCCGGCCGAATACACGATCACGCGCAAGGACAACGTCACGTACCATTTTGACGCGCAGACCATGCGCCTCAAATCGTTCACCAACCTGGCGGGCGCGGTGCTGACGCTCTCCTATGATGCGCGCGGCAACGTCGTGGAAGTGGCAAACAGCGTGGGCGACAAGCTGACGCTTGCCTACAAGGTGCAGCGCACGGGTGCGCAGACGCGCTCCGCCGGGACAGGCACCGTGAGCTACGAAGAGGTGCTCCCCAACGAGGCGGATTACCTGTATGTCAACGAACATATCGACATGCTCGAGTCGTTCACCTGGACGAGTACGGAGGGCGACCAGCCCAGCATCACGTTCACCTATGCGTACGACGCGCAGGACCGGCTCATCTCGTCCTCCCACGCGCTTTCGGGCAACAGCGCGTATACCGAGACCTTCACCTATTCGGAGGCCGGCCTCTCCTCGATCAAGAACCCGGACAACCGGGTGTACACGCTGACGTATGACGACGCCGGCCGGCTGACCGGCCTGTCGTACCCGGGCGGGCAGGAGTCGGCCGGGTTTGTGTACGGCACGAACACCACCGAAGTCCAGACCAAAATTGGGACCGACGCGGCGTATACCGTCGCCACCTACACCTATACGCCGGCGACCGGGGTGGTCACGGGGTGCGAGGACGCGGACGGCCACGCCGTCAACTACACCTATACCGCCGACCTGCTGCTCTCCTCCGTCAGCTATACCAATCTGGTGGAGGGCGTGCTGAATGAAACGCCCGTCGTGCAGAGCTACACCTACGACGCCACGACGCGCGACCTGACGCGCGTGGCGGTCACGCAGGGGGAGATGCTCCTGGGCGAAACGCTGTATCAGAACTATCAGTACAACCAGCCGAAGACCGTGAAGGTCAAAAACGGCAGCGGGTATCAGACCACGACCTACACGTATAACGCCGCCGGGCAGGTGCTGACGGCGGTCGACCCGGAAGGCAAGACGACCACGAACGCCTACAACGACTATGGCTACCTGATCGCCACGACCGACCGCAACGGCGGGTATATGTCGTACGTCTATGACGCGAAAGGCCGTGTGATCACCATATCGAGTGCCAACGGCGCGGGGCAGACGCCGTTCTCCGTCGTGCGCTATACGTATGACGATTATGGCCGCACCGCCACGGCCGCGACCGACGGCATGGACGACGGCGTGACATATGAGTACGACTGGCGCGGCCTGCTCATGAAAAAGACGTATGGAAACGGCGCGTATGAGGCATATACCTATACCACGGCGGGCCTTACGCTGACGGCGCGCGACGTGGAGGGCGTGGTCACCACCTATACGTATGACGATATGGGCCGCGTGAGCACGGCGCGCGTTGGCGCGGGCAGCGGCGCGTTGACGACGGCCTATGCCTATCTGGGCGGCGACGGCAACGGCGTGCGCCGCGTGACGGTCACGGACCCGGAGGGGCGCGCGACGACCACGTGGTACGATGAAAACGGCCGCGCCGTGCGGCAGTCGGGCGGCGGGGTGACGGTGGCCTACCGCTATGACTACATGGGCAACCAGACCGTGGTGGAGACGCTCGGGGGCACGGCGGGCAACCGCGTGGTGCGCGCCGAGTATGACGCGGTGGGCAACCAGACGCTGACGGCGGCCGTCGCCGCGGCGAACCGGACGAAGCTGGGCAGCCACGGCGAGCGGCTCAGCGGGTACAACGCGTCGGCGGATTTGACAACGTCGTCGGCCTATGATATGTTGGGGAACAACACCTCCGTTACCGATGGCCGCGGCACGACCACCACCTATACCTACGACGCGCTCTCCCGCCTGACCGGGGTGAGCCAGCCGCTGTCCACGGGCGTGACGGCCACGACGGCATATGCGTACGATCAGAGCGTGACGGGCGGCGTGGCAAACACGGTGACGAGCGCCAACGGCGTGACGACCACGTCGGTGTTCGACCGGAGCGGGCGCAAGCTGCGGGACGTGGTGACCGACCCGGACGACGCGACGGAGAGCGTGACCACGTCGTATGCGTACGACGCGCACGGGCAGGTGACGTCCGTCACGCGGGAGGACGGCAGCGTCGTGCGGTATGCGTATGACGCGGTGGGCAACGTCGTGAGCGAGCGGTACTTTGCCTCCGCCACGGCGGCGACGCCGGAGATTGCGATCACCTATGCGTATACCGACGGCGGCGGGCGGCTGGAGAGCGCGGAACAGGTGACCGGCAGCGGGGAGACGCAGCAGAGCGTGACCACGTCGTATTCGTACGACGAGTACGGGCGGGTGACGCAGCAACGGCAGGAGACGGAGACGGAGGCCGGCGCGCTGACGGTGAACTACCGGTACAACGGCGCGGGGCAGGTAACGTCGGTCTCGTATGCCAAGGAGAGCGCGCAGGGTGCGGTGGACCCGGGGAACACGGAGCTGCACATCCTGTGGTATACGTATGACGAAGACGGGCGGCTGTCGGCCATCTATCTGGACGAGGGCACGGCAAGCACAACCTCCCCAACAAACAACAGGAAGCTGATTCGCTCGTATGCGTACAATGCGTACGGGGAGATCGAGAAGATTACGGACAACACGTCGTTCCTG
>OIAW01000086.1_pt1 | contig 10645 bp, 9 predicted proteins | sample 1580891 | NCBI WGS metagenome assembly OIAW01 (sample SAMEA3882543, study PRJEB24775) | human gut metagenome | biome: human-associated habitat; feature: intestine environment; material: feces | place: Netherlands | collected 2009/2010
CTTTTTCATTTTTACCGTGCAAAACCGCTACCGGCTGCTGCCGACGGTATTGAGCCGGGTGACCTGCTATGCCCTGCCCCCTGCCGGCGCCGAGGACTGCCTGCGGCGGATGCGGGAGCTGCCGGGGATCAAGCGGGTGTTCGTGCGGAGCGGCATCCGGTACGACTATATGCTGCAGGACAAGGACAGGTCGTTCTTTAAGGAGCTGGTGAAGTACCATATCTCGGGACAGCTGAAGGTGGCGCCGGAGCACTGCGTCAGCTCGGTGCTGGACTACATGGGAAAGCCGCACTTTGACGTGTTTCTGAAGTTCTGGCGGCAGTACCAGAAGCTGAACGAGGAGGGTGGCACGGAGCAGTATCTGGTGCCGTATCTGATGTCCAGCCACCCAGGATGTACCCTCAGCGACGCGGTGGAGCTGGCGGAGTTCCTGCACAAAAACGGCAGGACGCAGGAGGCCGTAAGGCTGGCCGAATACCTGCGCGATACCAACCACGAGCCGGAGCAGGTGCAGGATTTCTATCCCACGCCGGGAACGCTGTCCACCTGTATGTATTACACGGGCATCGATCCGCGGGATATGTCGGAGGTGTATGTGGCCAGGGATCCCAAGGAGAAGGCCATGCAGCGGGCGCTTTTGCAGTGGTCGCGGCCGGAGAAGCGGGCGCTGGTGGTGGAGGCCCTGGAGGAGACGGGGCGGACAGACCTGATCGGGTACGAGAAGAAGTGCCTGATCCGGCCGCGGAAAGGGGAGCCCTACGGTCAGCCGCCGGTCAAGCCGGAGAGGCCGGAGAGGCCGGAGAGACAGCCGCGGCGGAAAAAGGAGGCCTCCGGCAACCGGGGGCGGCGGGGGACGCCCACGGCGAAGCCGCTGGCGCAGAAGGGGAAGATGTCGCCACGGAAGAAGGCGGCCTTCGCCAAGAAACGAAACGGGAAATAACGACGACAGAGCGCCCCGCTGCTGCGGGGCGCTCTGCTTTTTGCGGGGCGGCCGGGGCGGCAGAGCGGGGGAAAAGACGGTGGGACTGTCAGATAAGGGGGGATGATAAAAAATGTGACGGTTTCTGCGGAATGTTGGAGGCAATGCGGCGAAAAAAAGCTTGTGTTAGCACAGGGTTTTTATTATAATAAAAAAGAAGTGTCAAGATGCCGGTACCACACGTTAAGATTTCGACAAGAAATCGGAAGGGCGGGGTCGGCGCCGTGCCGCTTCTGCCGTTTTACGACGCGACGCGGCACAAAAATTTTACCGGATGTAAAAGGTGAAAGACGAATGGAAAAAAAGAAGAAAATCAGGTTCATCGTGGTGTGGCTGCTGATCACCGCGGCGTTCCTGGCCGGTTCTCTGCTGGTTCCCGGACACGGGAAGTCAGAGTCGGTGCAGGAGGCCATGCGTGACGCAGTGCTCCACGGGACGAACCGCATCAGCCTGTTCGGGCTGAAGGACGTGAACCCGGCGTACATATCCTCGCTGGTGGTGGTGGGCGCACTGCTGCTGGCGGCGATACTGCTGCGGGTGTTCGTTATCCCCCGGTTCAAGATGGTACCGGGAAAGCTGCAGATGGCGCTGGAGACCGTGGTAGGGCTGTTCGACGGGATGGCCAAGGGCAACAGCCCGCATCGCAACAAGTTCCTGGGCGCATACATCTTCGGCGCGGGCGTGTACATCTTCGTGGGAACGCTGTTTGAGCTGTTCGGCTTCCAGGCCATCACCACGGGCGGACACACCATCGCGCTGCCGGCCCCGCTGTCGGACGTGAACGCGGCCATCTCCCTGGGCTGCCTGTCCTACGGCGTGATCCTGGTGGGCGGCATCGTGGCCAACGGCGCAAAGGGCGCGGGCAAGGCCCTCAAGGATTTCTCCCTGCCCATCTCCATGAGCTTCCGTATGTTCGGCGCGCTGCTCAGCGGCCTGCTGGTGACGGAGCTGGTGTACTATTATGTGTCCCTGAGCTTCGTTGTGCCGGTGGTGGTGGGCGTGCTGTTCACGCTGCTCCACGCGCTGATCCAGGCCTACGTGCTGACCACGCTGACCTCCATGTTCTACGGAGAGACTACGGAAAAGCACGCACCCAAGCCCAAGAAAAACAAAAAAATCAAAGCTGAAACTGTAAATAACTGACGGAGGAAAGAGAAACCATGAAAAAGCTGTTCAATAAGAAGGCCTTTGCCCTGCTGCTGTGCCTGGTGCTGGCACTGACTGCCCTGCTCACCGTGACCGCGTTCGCCGATACCGCACCTGCCGACGGCACCGCCGCCCAGACCGAGGAAGCAGCCGACAGCGGCGTGAGCGCCAAGGCTATCGCTTCCGGTGTTGCCATCGGTGTGGCTGCCGCCGGCGGCGCAATCGGTATGGGTATGGCTATCGCCAAGTCCGCCGAGGGTATCGCCCGTCAGCCGGAGGCCGAGGGTAAGATCCGCACCACCATGATGCTGGGTCTGGTGTTCCTGGAAACGGCTATCATCTATGCCCTGCTGGTGGTCATCCTGATCATCTTCGTGCTGTAAGAAACGGGGAGAGAAGCTATGAATATCCCTCTGAATATTGATTGGCAGCAGATATTGCTGCACTTCTTCAACTTCTCCATCCTGGTGGGCGGTCTGTATCTGCTGCTGTTCAAGCCGGTGAAGCGCTTTATGGAAAAGCGCGAGAAGCACTATGCGGATATGGAAGCCGCCGCCGTGGCGCGGGAGAAGGACACCGAGGCGCTGAAGGACGCCATGGCCCAGCGGGAGGCGGACTTTGACGCCGTGCTGGAGGAGAAGCGTGCCGCCGCCGCCAAGGAGGCGGAGGCCTTTGCCCAGCAGCAGCGCGACGCGGCCAAGGCGCAGGCGGACAAGATCCTGTCCGATGCCAAGGACGCCGCCGAGAGCGAGCGCCAGAAGATCGTGGCCGAGGCCAACCGCGAGGCGGTGGCTATTGCCGAGGACGCCATGGAGAAGCTGATGGCCGCCCAGACGGCCCAGGCCTATGACGCCTTCGTGAATGCCGCGAAGGAGGAACAGAATGAACACTGATGCACGCCTGACGGCGAAACTGCTCAGCGCTTGTCCGCCGGACAGCGCGCAGAAAGAGAAGCTGGAGGATGTGCTGTCGAAAAAGTACGGCAAGGCCGTCGAGCTGGTCTGGCAGGAGGACCGCACCGCACAGGGCGGATTCCGCATTGAGCTGGGCAGCGAGGTCATCGACTGGACGGCGGAGGGCCGGCTGGAGCAGCTGAAGGAACGGCTGACCGGACTGAAGAGTGAGGGCTCCGTCATCCCCCTGATCCGGGACGCGGTGAAGAGCTGGGTGCCGGAGGTATGCGCCCGCGAGGTGGGCAGCGTACTGACCGTGGCGGACGGGATCGCCTATGTGGAGGGCCTGGAGGGCGCTACCTACGGCGAGATCCTGCTGTTTGAAGGCGGCATCCGGGGCATGGTGCAGGAGCTGCGCTCCGGCCGTATCGGCTGCATCCTGTTCGGCCGCGGAGGAGGTCAGCGAGGGCACGGCGGTGTACCGCACCGGCAAGACCGCCGGTATCGGCGTGTCCGACGGTATGATCGGCCGCGTGGTGGACGCCCTGGGCGCGCCCATCGACGGCGGCGGAGACATCCGGGTGGACGAATACCGCATGATCGAGAGCCCGGCACCCGGCATTATTGACCGCCAGCCGGTGAATACCCCCATGCAGACAGGCATTCTATCCATCGACTCCATGTTCCCCATCGGTCGGGGCCAGCGTGAGCTGATCATCGGCGACCGCCAGACCGGCAAGACCGCTATCGCCATCGACACCATCCTGAACCAGAAGGGGAAGGATATGATCTGCATCTACGTGGCCATCGGCCAGAAGGCCAGCTCCGTGGCGCAGATCGCCGAGCTGCTGCGGAAGCACGACGCCATGCGCTACACCATCGTCGTGTGCGCCGGCGCGGGCGAGTCCGCGTCCATGCAGTACATCGCGCCCTATGCCGGCGCGGCCATCGGCGAATATTTCATGAACAAGGGCAAGGACGTGCTGATCGTGTACGACGATCTGAGCAAGCACGCCATCGCTTACCGTGCGCTGAGCCTGCTGCTGGGGCGGTCCCCCGGACGCGAGGCGTATCCCGGCGACGTGTTCTATCTGCACTCCCGTCTGCTGGAGCGCGCGGCGCGGCTCAGCGACGAGCGCGGCGGCGGCAGCATGACCGCCCTGCCCATCGTGGAGACCCAGGCGGGCGACGTGTCGGCCTATATCCCCACCAACATCATCTCCATCACCGACGGTCAGATCTTTCTGGAGAGCAGTCTGTTCTTCTCCGGCCACCGGCCGGCGGTGAACGTGGGTCTGTCCGTGTCCCGTGTGGGCGGCGCGGCCCAGACCAAGGCTATGAAGAAGGCCGTGGGCACCCTGCGTCTGGATCTGGCGCAGTACCGCGAGATGGAGGTGTTCACCCAGTTCTCCAGCGATCTGGACGAGGAGACGAAGAGCCAGCTGGCCTACGGCCAGAGCCTGATGTATATCCTGCGGCAGGGGCGCAGCGCCCCGCTGAGCCAGGGACAGCAGATCGTCACGCTGGTGACGGCCATGGCGCACCTCTATCAGCAGGTGCCGGTGGCCCAGGTGTGCGCCCTGCGGGACTTCCTGCTGGGCGAGTTCGCCGCGCAGCGGCAGAGCCTGATGCTCCAGCTGGAGCAGGGCGCGGCGCTGGACGACGAGCTGCGTGGCCAGATCAACGACTTTGCCAGGACCGCGCTGGAGAAATTCAAGCGCACGGGCGGGCGGTGAGCGCATGGCCAGCACCAGTGAGATCCGCCGGCGCATCGGAGGCGTACGGCAGACCCAGAAGATCACCCACGCCATGTATCTGATCTCCCAGGCGAAGCTGCGGAAGGCCAAGCAGGATCTGGACAACACACGGCCTTATTTCCAGGCATTGCAGACGGAGATCGGCCGCGTGTTCAACGCGGACAGCACCATAGAGAGCCGGTATGTGGATCCGGTGGATCCCAATGCCAAGCCCCTGCCCGGCGTGCCGGCGTGCCTGCTGATCACGGCGGACAAGGGACTGGCCGGCGCGTACAACCAGAACGCCATCCGGCAGGCGCAGCAGCTGCTGACCGCCCACGGCGACGCGGCGTTGTATGTGGTGGGCGAGTACGGCCGGCGCTGGTTTGCCCAGCGGGGGATCGCCATCGAGGAGAGCTTTCACTACACGGCGCAGAACCCTACGCTGGACCGGGCGCGGCACATCGCGGAGCTACTGCTGGAACGGTTCGACGCGGGAGAGATCAGCGCGGTATGGGTCATCTATACCGACATGAAGAACGGCCTGGAGGCTGTGGTGCGGCAGGAGAGGATCCTGCCGATGCACCGGGAGCACTTTCACGCCGCCGCGGCGGCTGCCGCCGGGGATAAGGCGTATGAGTTCGTGCCGTCCGCAGGGGCGGTGCTGGACAACGCCGCCCGCAGCTGCCTGACCGGCTATATTTACAGCGCGCTGGTGGACAGCTTCTGCAGCGAGCAGAGCGCCCGCATGACCGCCATGAACGCGGCGGATCAGAACGCGGAGGAGCTGCTGAAGGACCTGTCTGTCCAGTACAACCGGGCGCGCCAGGCCGCCATCACCCAGGAGATCACCGAGGTCTCCGCCGGTGAGCGCGCCCAGCGCAGCAAGAAAGAAAAGGAGGGCTGACCTCAATGAAACAAGGTACTATCACGGGCATTTCCGGCCCCGTTATCGACGTGCGCTTCCCGGAGGGGAGCCTGCCCGCCATCAATGAGGCCTTGACCGTGGAGGCGAACGGTCAGCGCTATACCATGGAGGTGGAGCAGCACCTGGAGAACAAGACCGTACGCTGCGTGATGATGGCAGGCAGCGACGGGCTTGCCCGCGGGCTGACCGTCACCGCCACAGGACACGGTATCCGGGTGCCGGTGGGTGAGAAGACGCTGGGACGTATGTTCAACGTGCTGGGCGATCCCATCGACGGCGAACCGCCGGTGGACGAGAGCGCGCCCCGGTGGGAGATCCACCGCGCCGCGCCGACCTTCGCCGAGCAGATGCCCGCCGCGGATATTCTGGAGACGGGCATCAAGGTCATCGACCTGATCGAGCCGTATCCAAAGGGCGGTAAGATCGGTCTGTTCGGCGGCGCCGGCGTGGGCAAGACCGTGCTGATCCAAGAGCTGATCCACAATGTGGCTATGGAGCACGGCGGCTACTCTATCTTCACCGGCGTGGGCGAGCGCAGCCGCGAGGGCAACGACCTGTGGGGCGAGATGAGGGAAAGCGGCGTGTCCGACAAGACGGCGCTGGTTTTCGGGCAGATGAACGAGTCCCCCGGCGTGCGTATGCGCGTGGCGCTGTCGGGCCTGACCATGGCGGAGTACTTCCGCGACCAGGAGCACAAGGACGTGCTGCTGTTTATCGACAATATTTTCCGTTTTGTCCAGGCGGGCAGCGAGGTTTCCACGCTGCTGGGCCGTATGCCCTCCGCCGTTGGCTATCAGCCCACGCTGGCGGGGGAGATGGGCGCACTGCAGGAGCGCATCACCTCCACCAAGAACGGGTCTGTTACCTCCGTGCAGGCGGTGTATGTGCCCGCGGACGACCTGACCGACCCGGCGCCGGCCACCACGTTCTCCCATCTGGACGCTACCACGGTGCTGAGCCGTAAGATCGCGGAGCAGGGCATCTATCCCGCTGTGGACCCGCTGGAGTCCACCTCCCGCATTCTGGAGCCGGACATCGTGGGCGAGGAGCACTACAACATCGCCCGGGCGGTGCAGTCCACGCTGCAGAAGTATCGGGAGCTGCAGGATATCATCGCCATTCTGGGCATGGAAGAGCTCAGCGACGAGGACAAGAAGACCGTGGCGCGGGCGCGCCGTATCCAGCGGTTCCTGTCCCAGCCCTTCTATGTGGCGGAGAAGTTCAGCGGCGCACCCGGCGTGTTTGTGCCCCTGCACGAGACGCTGCGGGGCTTTAAGGAGATATTGTCCGGCGCGATGGACGAGTATCCCGAGGCGGCGTTTTTCAACGCGGGCACCATTGACGACGTGAAGCGCAAGGCCGAGGAGCTGAAGAAAGGCGGTATGTGATGGCGGCCGTGTTCCAACTGGACGTGCTGGCGGCCAGCGTGCCCTTCTTTCAGGGCAAGTGCGTGTCGGCGGTCATCCCCGTGACGGACGGCGAGTACGGTGTGCTGGCCGGCCACAGCAACGCTGTGGGCGCGGTGTGCGCCGGCGAGCTGCGGTTCGAGACGGAGGACGGCGAGCACCGCCGGGCGGCGGTGGCGCCGGGCCTGTTCAAGATCGACGGGGACCGGGTGCTTCTGCTGCTGGACGCGGCGGAGTGGCCGGAGGATATCGACGTGAACCGCGCGCTCCGGGCCCGCCGGGAGGCGGAGGAGGAGCTGCGGCAGAAGCGCAGCATGGCTGAGTACCAGCTGGCCCAGGGCAACCTGGCCCGCGCGCTGAACCGACTGCGGATCAGCGGCAGAATGTAATAAAAAAGAGACCGCAAGGCGGTCTCTTTTTTATGTTTTGTTGGGGGGCCGCCGCCACGGCGGCGGAAGATGCTGCGCCTGCGGGCGCGGGGGGGAGAGTTTCGCGCTCCCGAGCGCGAGTTACTTTTGTCCCCGGCGACAAAAGTAACCAAAAGCGCCACTTGAAACTACGTTTCAAGACTTCCTTGCGCGGGGAGGGTAAGTGCAAATTTGACGGTGCTGATTTCGCGGAATGGGCACGGTGGGTGTCGTTGTCGGTTCAGGGGATTGCTTGTACCTCTTGCGCCGCTGTCGCTGATGCGGTGTGGAGGTAGGGGCTGGTGTGTTGGACGTATGGGCGATTATCAAATCGCGCCAAAGCCGCCCCGAGGGCGGCTTTGGTAGGTGGCGGCTGACGCCGCCGGGATATTGGGGGGACACTGCCTGCGGGCGGGACAGGGGTAACACCTCATCCGTCAGCCTGCGGCTGCCACCTTCCCCTCAAGGGGAAGGCTTGAGGGGTGCATCATTCAACGGCGCGAAGCCCTCAAGGGGAAGGCTTGGGAGGTGCGGCGGTAGGAGAGAAAAACACCTACCGTGGCTGGGGCAAGCGGCCGCGTCAGCCTCCGCGCCGGTGAGCGTACACACAGTCCTTTTGACTGACAACGGTGATGAAAGGTTATGCCCGCGAGAAGATGCGGGAAATCACAGCCGACCGTAGCGCGCTGAGGAAGTGCAGAAACGCAGTTTCTGCCGGCGTTCTTTCCCCCATTTCTTCCGCTGTTGGAAGAAATGGGGCCGTCGGAGACAAAAGAAACGCTCGCGCCGGGGCGCGAAACTATCCCCATCGGAGACAAAGAAAGCGCTCGCGCCGGGGCGCGAAATAGCCCATGCGCCGTCTGCGGGTGGGACGGCGGTGCGGATACAGGAAAGGAGAAACGCTATGACGAAAAAACAAAAGAAAATGCTCATACGCATACTCATCACGGCGGCGATGCTGGTCGCGCTGTATATTATTCCGGTGACGGGGTGGCTGCGGCTGGCGCTGTATCTGACAGCGTATCTGGTCATCGGCTACGACATTCTGAAAAAGGCCGGACAGGGCATCGCCAATGGGCGGGTGTTCGACGAGAACTTCCTGATGGCCGTGGCCACGGTGGGCGCGTTCGCGCTGGCCATCTATGAGAAGAGCGGCGACTACAACGAGGCCATCGCCGTGATGCTGTTCTATCAGATCGGCGAGCTGTTCCAGAGCTACGCGGTGGGCAAGAGCCGGAAGAACATCAGCGCGCTGATGGACATCCGGCCGGACTACGCCAACATTGAGCAGGACGGCCAGCTGGTACAGGTGGACCCGGACGAGGTGGCCATCGGCACCGTCATCGTGGTGCAGCCGGGCGAGAAGGTGCCCATCGACGGCGTCGTCACCGAGGGCAGCTCCACCCTGAACACCAGCGCCCTGACCGGCGAGAGCCTGCCCCGGGACGCCCGGGAGGGCGACGAGGTCATCAGCGGCTGCATCAACATGACCGGCGTGCTGAAGATCCGGACCACCAAGGCCTTTGGCGAGTCCACGGTATCCAAGATCCTGGAGCTGGTGGAGAACTCCAGCTCCCGCAAGTCCCGCAGTGAGGACTTTATCGCCAAGTTCGCCCGCATTTACACGCCGGTGGTATGCTACAGCGCGCTGGCGCTGGCTATTATCCCGCCGGTGATCCGGCTGGTGGGCGGCATGGACGGCCAGTGGGAGCAGTGGATATACCGCGCGCTGACGTTCCTGGTGACCAGCTGCCCGTGCGCGCTGGTGGTCAGCATTCCCCTGAGCTTCTTCGCCGGTATCGGCGGCGCCAGCCATGAGGGCATCCTCATCAAGGGCTCCAACTATCTGGAGACGCTGTCCCAGGTAAAGACGGTGGTGTTCGACAAGACCGGCACGCTGACCAAGGGTGTGTTCGAGGTGACGGCGGTACACCACAGCGACATGGACGAGCAGAAGCTGCTGGAATACGCGGCGCTTGCGGAGTGCGCCTCCTCCCATCCCATCAGCAAGAGCCTGCAGAAAGCCTACGGCAAGGCCATCGACCGCAGCCGCGTGACGGACATCCAGGAGAGCAGCGGCCACGGTGTCACCGCCGTGGTGGACGGCCACACGGTGGCCGCCGGCAACAGCAAGCTGATGGTCCAGCTGGGTATTCCCTATCACGACTGCCACAGCGTGGGGACCATCATCCACATGGCGGTGGACGGGCAGTACGCGGGGCACATCGTGATCTCCGACGTGGTGAAGCCCAACGCCAAGGCGGCCATCGCCGCGCTGCATAAGGCGGGCGTGGAAAAGACCGTCATGCTCACCGGCGACGCCAAAAAGGTGGCCGACGCGGTGGCGGCGGAGCTGGGCGTGGACGAGGTACACAGCGAGCTGCTGCCCGGGGACAAGGTGGCGCAGGTGGAGCAGCTGCTGTCCCGGCAGCGCGGGAAGGCCAAGCTGGCCTTCGTGGGCGACGGCATCAACGACGCGCCGGTGCTGAGCCGGGCGGATATCGGCATCGCCATGGGCGCCATGGGCAGCGATGCGGCCATCGAGGCGGCGGACGTGGTGCTGATGGACGACGAGCCCATGCAGATCGCCAAGGCCATCCACATCTCCCGGAAGTGCATCGGCATCGTGTATCAGAACATCGTGTTCGCGCTGGCGGTGAAGTTCGCCTGCCTGGTGCTGGTGGCCATCGGCGCAGCCAATATGTGGGCGGCCATCTTCGCCGATGTGGGCGTGATGGTGCTGGCGGTGCTGAACGCCATACGGGCCCTGCGGGTGAAAAATCTGTGAGTGAAAAAAGGACCGGCTCTCGCCGGTCCTTTTTAGCGCCTAACATTTTTGTATGAATTGCGTAAAGTGTGAAAATGGGGGTAGCATTTTCGGGGGGAGGCTGGTATAATGTGCGGGTGACAGTTGTTGATTTATGTTGTCAACATAATATAGCATATTAGATATGCTTGTAAAACTTTCACATTTATATTAGTTGTATAGGAGAAACATATGGAGACCTATAAGAGACGGCGGGGAGACCGGAAGGACGGCCGGCTGCTGCGGGAGCTGGAGGCGCATAAAAACAAGATTTTCGCCAACTCTTTAGAGGAGCTGCTGCCCCAAAAGCTCATCCCCGTGGCGGTGGAGCGCAGCGGCATTCC
>OIAW01000092.1_pt1 | contig 10190 bp, 10 predicted proteins | sample 1580891 | NCBI WGS metagenome assembly OIAW01 (sample SAMEA3882543, study PRJEB24775) | human gut metagenome | biome: human-associated habitat; feature: intestine environment; material: feces | place: Netherlands | collected 2009/2010
CCGGCGCCGGAATGCTCCTTGTTCTTGCCGTAGTCACCGCCGCCGCAGCCGAAGCCGTAGCTCAGCCGGGAGATGGGGATCAGCGTCACGCCGTCCGGCGTGGTGATAGGTTCGCCCACGATATTGTTGGCGTCCACCATCTCCTTGACCTTCTCCATAGACTCCACCATCATGCTCTTGAGGTCATTTTTCTTCTCGGTCATTTCCATTGTCAGCTCTCCTTTGTCGAAGTTGATGTGGTCGTATGTCCCGCGCCGTCCGGCGCTGTGTGTACTGTTTCACGCTGCTTCGCGGCGCTCTGCGCCGCCACCTTCGCCTTCTCCGCGGCGCTCTGCCGCTTCCGCATGGCCAGGAGCCACCGTATCACCGGCTTGGCGAAAGCAAAGCCGATGGCGAACAGGTCCCGTATCTGCAAACTCACGCCCAGCCGGCCTGTGAGCCGCAGCTGCTCGCTGTCAAAGTCCACCTCCACGTGGAGGCCGGGGTCCGGTATCCGCGTCAGCTGCTCCAGCTGCGGCATTACCGTCCACATTCCGGCGTTGATATAGCCGTACAGCTCCGCCGCCCCCGCCGGGTCCATGGCTCCCGGCAGCACCGCCGACAGCTCCAGCGGGTCGATCAGCAGCCGCTGCCGCGTCTTTCGCAGTCCGCCCTTCAGGGACGCCCACACCGCCGGCAGAAGCGTCTTGATATCCTGCGCCGACAGAGACAGCTTTTTCTTTTCCTTCCCCTTGGTGCTCTCCTCCTGCGGTGTCTTTTTCTTCTTTTCTTTCTTGGGCTTTTTGGGCTTCTCCGGTTTATCCGGTTTGGGAAGCATCTGTATCCGCGCCGGCCCCGCGATCACCGTGACGCTTGTGTCCGCAAGGTCGCCCGCGAAGTCTGCCCGCACGCCGATACGCAGCAGCGACAGCAGGAAGAAAAACAGCAGAATGCCCAGTATGATGTACACCGCCGTCATCGTGCTCCCTCCTCCCGCGTTATCTCTCCCGTATGCTTACAGCGCCTCCGCGCCGTTCTCCCCGTCCGCCGGTACCGTATCGTCGTCCAGCCGCAGCTGTCCGTCGGCCTCCATTCCCGGCAGCTGGGGCAGCTCCTCCAGCGAATTCAGATGGAACGCCCGCAAAAACGCCTGTGTCGTCCGGTACAGCCGCGGCCGCCCCGGCACCTGCAGCCGTCCGCACTCCTCGATCAAATGGCGATCCAGCAGCAGGCCCACCGTGTACGAGCTGTCCACGCCCCGTATCTGGTCCACATAGGCCCGGGTGGTGGGCTGATAGTACGCGATGATGGTCAGCACCTCCAGCGCCGGCTGGCTGAGCTTGGCGGGCTTACGAATCTCAAACGCCTTGCGGATCTGGTCGCCGTACTCCGGCGCGGAGCACAGCTGCCAGCTGTCCTCCATCCGCAGCAGCCGCACGCCCCGTCGCTCATAGCTGTAATAGTCCTGCAAATGCTGCAGTACCAGCTCCACCGTGGGGCGGTCCATGTTCAGCGCCACGCAGATGCGATCCACCGCCACCGGCTCACCGGAGGCAAACAGTATGCCCTCTACGGCGGCCTCGATATCCTTCATTTCCAGTGTATCCATAGGTCTCCCCTTACATCAGTTCTTCGGGCGCGTCGCCCTCTGCGGTGACGGTGCAGTCGCTGGCCGCGCCGGCCAGCTTGATCAGATTGTTCCGGCACAGCTCCAGAACCGCCATGAACGTGGCCACCAGCTCACTGCGTGTCTTGCTGCCGCGGAACAGCAGCAAAAAGCGCGTAATGCCCACACCCCGCAGCCGCCGCAGGATCTCCTTCGCCTTTGTCTCCACAGGATACGGCTCCCGCTTCACGATCTCGTCAAAGGCCCGGATAGGCGGTGCCTCCGGCGCGCCCCGCCGGTCCGTGACCTCCTGCATGGTCAGCACCAGATCCGCCGGCTCCTGGTCGTACTCATAGATCTTTCCGCGCTCCATAGGCTCCGGCGGCCGGATCAGAATGTTCCGCCCGAACTCGCTCAGGGGTGCCAGCCGTTCCGACAGCATACGCACCCGGGCATAGGCCTCGCCCCGCTTGCGCTCCTCCAGCGACTTGATGAGGGCGTCCATCTCGCTCTGGGCTTCCTCGTCCTCCAGGTTCAGCAGCATACGGGTCTTGATAAACATCAGCTGGGCGGCCATGGTAATGAACTCGCTGGCCACCTCCAGATCCATCCGCTTGCGCTTTTCCAGATAATCCTGGTACTGCTCCAGTATCAGTGCGATGGGGATATCCTGTATCTCTATCTTATTTTTTCCCAGCAGGTACAGTATCAGATCCAGCGGCCCCTCGAAGTCTTCCAGCGGCTCGTCGCCCCGCGTCTGTACCACCTTTTCCAGTTTAAAAATAGGATCGTCCAAATTTACACCTCAAAACCGACCAGCCTGCACAGCAGGGTAAATGTCCAGCGTATGGCGCTGTCCAGCGCGTTGCTGCCGATGCCCACGGAGATGACCACCAACAGCACCAGCATACCGAAGCGCTCATAGCGCATGAGCCAGTTGTACGCCCGGTCCGGCAGCAGCACCGCCAGCACCTTTGAGCCGTCCAGCGGTGGGATAGGCACCAGGTTGAACAGCCCCAGGCCCACCGACAGCGATGCCGTATCCACCAGGAAGGAAAACCATGTACCGCTGAAGCTCCCCGTGGTCACTGCCCGGAGGAACTCGCCCCGGGCGATCAGCAGCAGCAAAAGCGCCAGCAGGAAGTTGGATACCGGCCCGGCCAGCGCCGTCAGCGCCATGCCCTGCTTTGGCTTTTTGAAATAATGCGGATCCACCGGCACCGGCTTGGCCCAGCCGAAACCCGCCGCCACCATCATGATAAGGCCCAGCCAGTCGATGTGCCGCAGGGGGTTCAGACTCAGCCGGTGCGCCCGCTTGGCCGTAGGGTCGCCCAGCGCATAGGCCGCCAGGCCGTGGCACGTCTCGTGTATGGTCAGGCACAGGAACACGGACGCCACGCGGAGCAGTATGCTCTCCAGCGAGCCGAAGTCCAGCGCGTTCCAAAGATTTGTCAAATATTGCAACAGCAGCGCCTCCGAGAGATAAAATGACAGCTTTCCTGCATTATAGCAGAAACCGGCCGGAAAGTCTACACCCATTGTCACCGTTCCGACCACTTTGTAACCATTTTGTATCCGTCTTTCCACCGGTTCGTAGCTTTTCTGTAAAGATACGTACCACTATATATGGTATGCTGTAAGCACAGAAGGAAACGAACATTCCCACACCATGAAAGGAGAACAACTACTATGGATAGAACGAAGCTCATCACCTCTCTGGTCATCCTGTGCCTCGCCTCCGCTGTGGCCGCATTCCTGATGCCGCCCGCCCACGGTGCGCTGCTCTCCTTCGTGAGCATCGCGTCGGCGGCTGTCATCGCTGTCCTCGCCGTTGTCACGCTGGTGCGGATGCTGATGCAGCGTCGCGCGTTTTGACATAGAGGGCGCAAGTCAACTGTGTTTATTGAAAGCAGGCAGTCAACCGGACCGTATGTAGGAAGCTGTCCATCATAGCCATGTGATCTCCCCCCCCTACCGCACATATCTGTTCCGTACCATATTATTTTCTCCCCAACTACGACCAACAAAGCGGCAGACCCGCAGGCATTGCCTGCGGGTCTGCCGCTTTTTATGACTGCCGATTTATCCCTTCAGCGCCGATACCGCCGCCCGTGCGGCTGCCGCCGCATCCTCGGTGTATACGTCCGCGCCGATCTCGTCGCAGAAGCTCTGGCTGATAGGCGCGCCGCCCACAAATATCTTCACCTGGTCCCGGATACCTGCCTCCCGGGCCAGCGTCACCACCCGGCGCATCTCGCCCATGGTGGTGGTCAGCAGGGATGAGCAGGCGATCACGCCGCAGCGCTGCCGCTTCGCCGTCTCCACGAACTGCTCCGGCGTCACGTCCACGCCCAGGTCAATGACCTCTACGCCGCTGCCCTCCAGCATGATCTTCACCAGGTTCTTGCCGATGTCGTGCATATCGCCCCGGACGGTGCCGATACACGCCCGGCCCACCGTCTTGGCATTTCCGCCGGTCATCAGCGGCTTCAGCTCCCCCAGCGCCGCCGTCATGCCCCGGGCGGCCATCAGCATCTCCGGCACGAAGGCCCGATTGGCAGAGAAGGCCTCACCCAGATCGTTCATGCCGCGGATCAGCCCGCCGGACAGGATCTCCTGCGGCGTCCGACCCTGCTCCAGCGCCTCCCGGCACAGTGCCAGCACCTTTTTCTGCTGTCCCTTTTCCAGCGCTGCGGCCAGGCGGGCCAGTACGTCGCCGTTCTCGACAGCGGCGTCCGCCGTCTCCTGCCGCACAGCGACAGCCCGCACCCGGCGTGGCACCGACGGCAGATCGAACCGCGGCACGTGCAGCGCCCGGTTGTAGTCCGCGATGGCCCTGTCGATGTACTCATCCACGTGGGGATACACCGCCCCCGGCAGGCCATAGGTGATGGAGGGGATATAGTGTCCCCCCGGGCAGCACCGCCGCAGGGTATCCATGGCATAGCCGTAGATCTCCTCCGGCGCGGCATCCGTCCGGTCGATGGCAGCGCCCATGCCGCCCATCAGCACCAGCCGCCCGTGCAGCTTCTGCTGGAGGGCCGGTATATCGTTCTCCGGCAGTACGCCCTGCCACACCTGAATGCCGATCTCCGCCATGTCCTCCACGATCGGGACCAAATAGGAGTCCGCGTGATGTATGGCGATCACGCCCCGGGACCGGATATAGCCGTAAAACCGCCGGTACGGCTCCTTGAAGAATTCCCGCCACATCTCCGGCTTCATGAACAGCGCATCCTTGGTGCCCCAGTCGTCGTGAGAGAAGATCACGTCCGGCCGTAAATTGTCGATGAGCAGCTTCACGTACAGCAGCCGATACGTGGTGATGTAGTCAATGAGCGCGTGCATCTCCTGTGGGTGCTCATACAGGTTCGTCAGCGTGTCCTCAAAGCCCATCAGGAAGTGGCACTGCTCGAAGATACCGGTACCCATAAAGCCCGCCAGCAGCTTCTCCTCCCCGCAGGCCGCCCGTGCCGCGGCGCGGCACGTCTCCCAGCCCTCAGTGCAGGCGGCGATATCCGGCGCGTGCACCGTCTCCCGCCAGCGGGTAACGTCCGGACACACCGCCAGGCCGTCCGTGGTAACGGGCATAGGCCCCGGCGCGTCGGCGGGAAAGCTGATGGTGGTGCCCCACCGATCCCTGCTTACGGTCCCCCGCTTCCGGTTGCCCCGCAGATAGGTGTTGATGGGGTCGTTCAGGCACATATGCAGCGCCTCGTACTGGCACAGCTGGCGATCCGGCTGGCCATTTGGCTTCAGCAGCTCCAGAAAGTTCTCCTTGGGCGTCATCATATCATTTCACCTCTTCGGTATAGAGTAGGCACGATGTATACGTCATGGTTCGCGGTCCGTAGTTATATGACAGCCCGGACCGCAGGCACACGTCCCCCACCAACAGTCCGTAGGCCTCCATGGAGGACATCCGCTTGTCCGGGAACCGGCAGGGTCGGTCCGGACAGGTACACCGTCGGCACACGGTGCACGCCCCTGCTGACAGAGGCAGGCAGTCCGGCAGCAGCAGCCGCGCCTGCCGCGCAAAGTCCGCAAAGGCCCGCTTGTGCCGCCGCTGGATCGCCTCCATCCCCTCGTAGTCGAAGTCGTCCGCCAGCGTCCCGGTGGTCTGCACCAGCACCCCGGCGTCAAAGCATCCCATGGCCGCCGCGGCATCCTCCAGCGTCCCGCAGCCGGGCGGACAAGCCCAGTTGGCGTTCCACTGTCCGCACCGGTCCGCCCGGCACATCTCCCGCACCTCCCGCCGGGGCGTCAGCGCGTTCATGTCCACCGGCGCGGCGTGGGAGAACCCGTTTTCCGCCGCCAGCGTCATCAGTTTCGTTCTCATGGCAAATCCTCTTGACAAAGCCGCCCCGGGCTGATAAAAGTAGTAGTGGAATTATTATAAAAAGGGGTGTTGCCCGTGTCAAGTATCCGCGTGACCCGCGGCGGAGATGTTTTTCGCCTCCCCTGCAATGATACCGATACCCTGCTGGCTCTGCTGCGCCGCGCCGGCTGTACCCTGCCCGCCGCCTGCGGCGGCCACGGCCGCTGCGGCAAATGCCGCGTCAGCGTCAACGGCGTGCCGCGTCTGGCCTGCCGTGTGGTGCCGGAGGACGGCGACGAGATCGTCCTCCATCCCGCCGCCGGCGGGCGCATCCTCACCGAGACGCTGGATCCCCCCGCCGTCCCCACCGGCGAGACAGGCTGCGCCGCCGCCATCGACCTGGGCACCACCACCACAGCGCTGCGGCTGTACGACCTGGCCACCGGCCACGCCCTGGCCACCTGCGCCGACTGGACGGCTCTGGCCCCCTACGGCGCGGATGTCATCACACGCATCCAGTATACCATCGACCACCAGGACGGGCTCACCCGCCTGTCCTCCCTACTCCGCCAGCAGCTGAAGGCCCTGCTCACCCGGGCACTCTCCCAGGCCGGGCGGCAGCCCGCCGAGCTGAAGCGCACCGTGACCGCCGGCAACACCGTCATGCAGAGCCTGCTCGCCGGTGTATCCGTCCGCCCGCTGGCCGCCGCCCCCTTCTGCCCGGAGACCTTCTTCCGTCAGAGTTCCGGCCTCACGCTGCTGGACGCGCCGCTGTACTGCGTCCCCTGCGCGGCGGGCTTCGTGGGCGGCGATATCACCGCCGGCCTGCTGGCCTCCGGCCTTGCCCGACGCGCGGGCCATTTCCTGTTTCTGGACATCGGCACCAACGGCGAGATGGCCCTGGGCGGCATGGATGGCTTCACCTGCTGCGCCGTGGCCGCCGGCCCCGCCTTCGAGGGCGCGGGCATCGCCTGCGGTATGCTGGGCGTGGACGGTGCGGTCAGCCGCGTCCGGTACAGCGGCGCCTTCAAGATGAACGTCATCGGCGGCGGCGAGGCAGTCGGTCTCTGCGGCTCTGGTCTCATCGACCTGACGGCCCTCCTGCTGCGCCTGGGCGTCATTGACGAAGGCGGCCGTCTCCTACCGCCGGAAGACGCGCCTGAGGCGTTCCGCCGCTATTTGACCCGTGACGAAAACGGCTGCGGCGTCTTCCACTTGACCGACCGGGTGTATCTCACCGCCGCTGATGTCCGGGCGCTGCAGCTGGCCAAGGCAGCGGTGGCCGCCGGCGTGCAGATACTGCTGGCGCAGCAGGGGCTGACCCTTTCCGCGCTGGACGCTCTGTACCTATCCGGCGGCTTCGGGATGTACCTTGACCCCGCCAGCGCCGCGGCCATCGGTATGCTCCCCCGTCTCCCCGCCGCCAAGCTCCACAGCGTAGGCAACGCCGCCCTCTCCGGCGCGGCACAGCTGGCCCTGCGGGGTGATATGTCCGCCGCGGACGGCATCGTCAACCGTCTCACCTATCTCGAGCTCTCCGGGCGTCCCGACTTCGCCGACGCCTTTGCCAAAAACATTCCCCTAAGATCCATGCAATGGAGGTAACACCTATGGAGCTTCGTTTTCCTCTGATTTTGGACGGTGCCACCGGCACCGAGCTGCAAAAGCGCGGCTATACAGGCGACGTCTGCGCCGAGCAGTGGACACTGGACCATCCGGACGCCATCATCGACATCCAGCGCGGCTATGTGGCCGCCGGCAGCCAGGTGGTCTACACCCCCACCTTCGGTGCCAACCGCCGCAAGCTGGAGGAGTCCGGCCTGTTCAACTGCACCGCCGACTACAACCGCCGTCTGGCGGAACTGTCCGCCCAGGCGGTGCAGGGCAAAGCCCTGCGGGCAGGCGATATGTCCCCCACCGGCGCGTTCCTCGCCCCGCTGGGCGACGTGTCCTTCGAGGAGCTGGTGGACATCTACACCGAGCAGGCCGCCGGTCTGGAACGCGCCGGCGTGGACCTGTTCGTCATCGAGACCATGATGACCCTCTCCGACGCCCGTGCGGCGGTGCTGGCCGTCCGCAGCGTCAGCGACAAGCCTATCTTCGTCACCTTCACCTGCGACGAGAATGGCCGCAGCGTCTCCGGCACCGACATCACCGCGGCGCTGGTGGTCCTGCAGGGCATGGGCATCGACGCCTTTGGCCTGAACTGCTCCGCCGGCCCGGAACAGATGCTTCTCCAGCTGAAGCGCCTGCGGGAATATGCCCGGGTCCCCCTGATCGCCAAGCCCAATGCCGGTATGCCCATCATCGAGAATGGCGAGACGGTCTACCGCTGCACCGGCGAGGAATTCACCGCCCTGGTGCCGGAATTTCTGGCCGCCGGCGTGGCCGTGTTCGGCGGCTGCTGCGGCACCACCGCCGCGCATATCGCCGCCCTGGCCCGGGCACTGGGCGGCGCGGTCATCACGCCGCCGGCCCCGCAGCATACGAACGAGCTGCCCGCCGCCACGGAGAAGCTGCCCTTCCCCCTGCCTGTCGATGTCTCCTGGCACACCGTCGTCGACCTGACCGGCAACGCGGAGGAGACGCTCACCGCCGCGCTGGACAGCGGTGAGACGGTCCTGGCCCTGCGTATCGCCTCCTGGGACGATGTACAGGCCCTGGCGGACTACCAGTATATGCTCACCAAACCGGTGTGCTTCGTCTGCGACGACACCCAGCTGCTGGAGGCCGCCCTCCGGGCCTATCAGGGCCGCGCCCTGTACGACGGCGACCTGCCGGAGGACACGCTCCTGCCCCTGTGCGCCAAATATGGTCTCCTGCTGTAAAAAAACAAGGCCCCCGCGGGCCTTGTTTTTTTATTCCTTTTTCCCGGTACAGCCGCCGCAGCTCCCGCTGCAGCCAGAACAGCCGGCGCATCCGCCGTTTTTCCGCGCCCGCCGCGCACTACGCAGGGCCAGCACACCGCACAGCGCCACCAGTGCCAGCAGCACCCAGTCCATCCAGCTCATAGCAGCAGCCCTCCCACAGCGTAAGCGATGTACGCCGCCAGCCACGCCACTACGCATTGCAGCAGCACCACGCCCACCGTTTTGATGCGGGATCCCAGCTCACGCCGTATGGTGGCCACCGCCGCTATACAAGGGGTATACAGCAGCGTGAACACCAGAAAGCTGATGGCGCTGCGCGTGGTGAACAGCGACGTGATGGCCGCGTTCCCCAGCAGCACCTGCAGCGTACTGACCACCGACTCCTTGGCGATAAATCCGGAGATCAGCGCCGTGGCACAGCGCCAGTCACCAAAGCCCAGCGGCCTGAACAGCACCGCCAACCACTGGCCGATCAGCGCCAGCAGGCTGTCCGCGCTGTCCGTGACCACATTGAGCCGCGTGTCAAAGCTCTGCAGGAACCAGATGACCACCGTGGCCAGGAAGATCACGGTGAAGGCCCGCTGCAAAAAGTCCTTGGCCTTCTCCCACAGCAGCAGCCCCACGCTTTTAGCGGAGGGCATACGGTAGTTGGGCAGCTCCATGACAAAGGGCACAGGCTTGCCCCTGAAGGCGGTCCCCTTCATCACCAGCGCTGCCAGAATACCCACCACGATACCAAGCACATACAGGGAGATCATCACCAGCGCCTTGTGGTCGGTGAAGAACGCGGCGGTAAAAAAGCCATAGATGGGGATCTTGGCCGAGCAGCTCATATAGGGCGTCAGCAGAATGGTCATCTTCCGATCCCGGTCCGAGGATACCGTGCGGGTAGCCATGATGGCCGGCACCGAGCAGCCGAAGCCGATCAGCAGCGGCACGATGCTCCGCCCGGACAGACCGATCTTCCGCAGCAGCTTGTCCATGACAAAGGCCACCCGGGCCATGTAGCCGGTATCCTCCAGAATGGACAGAAAGAAAAACAGTGTGACGATAATGGGCAGGAACGACAGCACGCTGCCCACACCGGCGAAAATACCGTCGATGATCAGGCTGTGTACCACCGGGTTGATGCCATAGGCGGTCAGCGCCCCGTCCACGCCGGCGGTCACATAGTCGATGCCCCGCGCCAGCAGGTCGCTGAGCCCCTGGCCGATGACCTCGAACGTCAGCCAGAAGATCAGCAGCATCACGCCAAAGAATACCGGCAGCGCCGTGTATTTCCCCGTCAGTACCCTGTCCCAGGCCACGCTGCGCTTGTGCTCCTTGCTCTCATGGCACTTGACCACCGCGTCGGCGGTGACCTGCTCGATGAACGTATACCGCATATCCGCCAGCGAGGCGTTGACACGATAGATCG
>OIAW01000096.1_pt1 | contig 9910 bp, 9 predicted proteins | sample 1580891 | NCBI WGS metagenome assembly OIAW01 (sample SAMEA3882543, study PRJEB24775) | human gut metagenome | biome: human-associated habitat; feature: intestine environment; material: feces | place: Netherlands | collected 2009/2010
CGGTCATAATGGGGATGGTATGGGGAAACGCCGCCTTCACCGCCGCGGCAAAGCTTCTGTTCTGCACGGTATCACATCCTTTGAAGCGTGGGATAACGGCGCCATTATAATGTAAAACTCTTTTTCCCGCAATACTGGAAAACAGCGAATAAATGGTATATAATACAGGAACTTGTTGTGACTTTTGGTTGACAAAGGAGCGTATGTCATGGAAGAAATGCGTAGCTTTGGATATATCTGTCCGGCCTGCGGCAAGGCCGTGCTGCACAGCCGCAGCGTTTTCGCCCTGAACGCCGCCGCGGCGCGGATGGAATGTGAATGCGGCAAAGAAGCTCTGACCGCCGAGACGGACGGCCTGCGCTTCCGGCTCCAGGTGCCCTGCGGCGTGTGCGGCGGGCACCACCAGGCGGAGTGCGACGCCGGTGCGCTGCTGCACGGCCGGGGCATCGGCCTGGCCTGTCCGGTAAAACAGGAGCTGTGCTGCTACATCGGTGAGGAGGCCCAGGTGCGAAAGGCCATGGAGGGTCTGGCCCTGCGGGTGGCCAAGGAAAAATCGTCCCCCGATGAGGCCTTCACCGACAACGTCATCATGTATGAGGTGCTGTCCGAGCTGAAGGATATCGCCGCCCGGGGCGGTATCGCCTGCGCCTGCGGCAGCCACGAATACACCATGCAGGTGCGCCGCGGCGCGGTGGACCTGACCTGTGCCAAATGCGGGGGACGCCTGCGCCTTCCCGCCGCCACCGACAGCGACCTGGATGATCTGTGCTGCCGCATGACGCTGACCATCCCGGGGAGGTAACATGGGCGCTGTCTTCTGTTTTCTGCTGTTTCTGGCCGCAGTGGGTCTCTGCATCCTTTGGGGCCAGTCCCTGATCCTTGCGATATGGGTGGGCATAGCAGCCTTCGCCGCCCTGGGCCTGCGCCGCGGGATGACCGTGCGGGCCATGTGGGACGCCGCCTGGGAGCAGGGCCGCAAAATGTGCTGCGTGATCGTGATCTACATGCTCATCGGCGCCATCACCGCCCTGTGGCGCAGCGCCGGGACCATCGCCTTCTTCATCTATCACGGGCTGCGCATCATCACGCCGCAGCTGTTCCTGCTGGTGACGTTCCTGCTGACCAGCTTCATCTCCTACGCCCTGGGCACGTCCTTCGGCGTGGTGGGCACCCTGGGCGTGATCCTGATGGCCTTGGCCCGCTCCGGCGGCGTCAGCGTGGCCATCACGGCGGGGACCATCGTGGCCGGCGCCTACTTCGGCGACCGCTGCTCGCCGGCCTCCTCCAGCGCCACGCTGGTGGCCGCCGCCACCGATACCAAGCTCTATGACAACCTGCACATGATGCACCGCACCGGCTGGCTGCCCTATCTGGTCAGCCTCGCGGCCTACGCCGCCCTGTCCGTAACGCACCCGCTGGCCATGGTGGACAGCGGTGTGCTGGACCAGCTGTCCGGCACCTTCAGCCTCAGCTGGTGGACGGCCATCCCGGCGCTGCTGATCCTGATCCTGCCGCTGTGCAAGGTCCCCATCCGGCCCACCATGGCCGTCAGTGCGCTGACGGCGCTGCTGGTGACGGTGTTCGCCCAGGGCCGCGCTCTGCTGCCCACCCTGCGGGATGCGGTGCTGGGCTACCTCCCCGCCCCCGGCGCGCTGCACGACGTGCTCTCCGGCGGCGGCATGATGTCCATGGTCTCGGCCACCATCATGGCCGTCAGCGCCGGGCTGTACGCCGGGCTGCTGGGCGGCATGGGCGTGCTGAACGGCGCGGCGCATCTGGCCCAGCGCCTGGCCCGGAGAGCCGGGCGGTTCCCCGCCTGCGCGGCGATCTCCGTGGTGTGCAGCATGGTGTTCTGCAACCAGTCCACCTGCGCGGTGGTGTGCAACCAGCTGCTGGAGGACGACTACACCAAGCGCGGCCACGGCAGGGGCGAGATGGCCCTTGACATCGAGAACTCCGGCATCGTCCTCTCGCCGCTGATCCCCTGGAACATCTCCGTGTCCATCCCGCTGGCCATGCTGGGCGCGGACATGTCCGCCATCCCCTACGAGATACTGCTGTACGCCATCCCTCTGTGCTATTGGCTGACAAAGCGCCGGGTCTACCCGCCGAAAGGAGACGACTGCTATGATACGATTGCTGAGCCGCTGGTTCATTCCTGACCGGGACAACGTGTCCTCCCCCGCCGTCCGCCGCGCCTACGGCACCCTGTGCGGCGCTGTGGGCATCGCACTGAATATTCTGCTGTTCATCGGCAAATTCTTCGCCGGACGGCTGTCCGGTTCCATCGCCGTCACGGCGGACGCCTTCAACAACCTGTCCGACGCCGGCTCCTCGGCGGTGACGCTGCTGGGCTTCCGTCTGGCGGGCAAAAAGCCGGACACCGACCACCCCTTTGGCCACGGCCGCATCGAGTACATATCCGGCCTGATCGTAGCGGGTCTGATCCTGCTGATGGGCGTGGAGCTGGCCAAGTCCTCCTTTGACAAGATCCTCCATCCGGAGGCCGTCACCTTTTCCCTGATGGCTATCGCCATCATGGCCGCCTCCGTGTGCGTGAAGGTCTATATGTGGCTGTACAACCGGGCCGTCGGCCGGAAGATCAAGTCCGCCGCCATGGAGGCCACCGCCACGGACAGCCTTTCCGACACCGTCTCCACCCTGGCGGTGCTCCTTGCCATGCTCATCAGCAAATGGACCGGTCTGGCGGTGGACGGCTATGTGGGCCTGGTGGTGGCGCTGTTCATCCTGTTCTCCGCCTACAAGGCCGCAAAAGAGACCCTGTCCCCCCTGCTGGGGCAGGCGCCCGACCCGGCGCTGGTGCAGCAGATACGGGATATCGTCCTCTCCAATGACACAGTGCTGGGCGTACACGATCTGGTGGTCCACGACTACGGCCCCGGCCGTCTGATGATCACCCTCCACGCGGAGGTCCCCGCCCACGGGGACATCATGGCCATGCACGATGTGATCGACAATATTGAAAAGGAACTGATGGAGAAGCTCCACTGCCACGCCGTCATCCACATGGATCCCGTGGACACGGACGACGCGTCCATCGCCCGCCTGCGGGAGCAGGTGGCGGAGCTGGTGAAGCAGGTGGAGCCGTCCCTGACCATCCACGACTTCCGGGTGGTGCGGGGCACCACACACGATAACCTGATCTTCGACGCGGTGCTGCCCTTTTCCAGCACCATGACCCCGGCGCAGGCGGCGCAGGCCATCCGCGACCGGGTGCGCGCCATGGACGGCAATTACTACGCCGTGGTCACGGTGGAGCACAGCTACACGGACTAAGGGCAACACCGCACAGTGAAAGCCGCGGTGCTGCCCGAAAAAAACCGTGCGCCTGCGGCGCACGGATGAGAGCCCTTATTCCTATTCCCACGTCTGCCATATCTCCGGGCAATAGCCCACGGTGGCCTGCTTCCCGTTGCGGACAATGGGTGCGGCGAACAGCTCCGGGTATTCCAGCAGCTTTTCCTCCGCCGCCTGAGGCGTGATGTAGGCCATGTACAGCGCCTCATACGCCCGGCAGTCCTTGTCCACCAGCGCGTCGAAGCTGCCCACGGCCGCCCGGATGGAACGGTACTCCCCCGGCGATACACCCTTGCTCACAAGGTCGATGTACTGGTACTTGATGCGGCGCTCCTTGAACCAGCGCTCCGCCTTTTTCGTGTCGAAGGACTTGCTTTTTCCGAAGATCTGAATATTCATAGCGTATGCTCCTTACAAAAGAAATGGAGGGACAGTATGGACGACACCATCCGCAGACTGAAAGAACTGACAGACGCCAGTGACAACATCGTGTTTTTCGGCGGCGCAGGCGTCTCCACGGAGAGCGGCATCCCCGACTTCCGCAGTGTGGACGGCCTGTATCACCAGAAATTCAAATACCCGCCGGAAACCATGCTCAGCCACACATTTTACGAGACGCACACCGAGGAATTCTACGACTTCTACCGGGCCAAAATGCTGGCCCTGGACGCCCAGCCCAACGCCGCCCACCGCAAGCTGGCGGAATGGGAGCGGCAGGGGAAGCTGAAGGCCGTCATCACCCAGAACATCGACGGCCTGCACCAGAAGGCCGGCAGCCAGGAGGTCCTTGAGCTCCACGGCAGCGTGCTGCGGAACCGCTGTACCCGCTGCGGGAAATTCTACGGTGTGGAGCGCATCGCGGAGAGCCGCGGCATTCCCCGCTGCACCTGCGGCGGCATCATTAAGCCGGACGTGGTGCTGTATGAGGAGTCCCTGGATGAGGACGTGATGGCCCGCGCCATCCACTATATCCGGCAGGCAGACGTGCTCATCATCGGCGGCACGTCGCTGGTGGTCTATCCCGCCGCCGGGCTGATACAGTACTACCGCGGCCATAAGCTGGCGGTCATCAACAAGGGCGGGGCCGGCAGCGGTCTTGGCGCCGCCGTCACCATCGACGGCCCTATCGGCCAGGTCATGGCCCAATTATAACACGCAGCGCCCCGACACGCAAGCCGGGGCGCTGCGTGCTATTGCGAACGCCGTGCCGATGTGCTATACTATATGTTCAAAAAAACACCAAGCGAGGCATAGCATGACCACGAAAGATTATCAGACCCGCAGCCCCCTGCGGATATTCCTCTCCTACTTCAAACCCCACCGGCGGCTCTTCGCCCTGGACCTGTCCTGCGCGTTCCTCATCGCCTGCATCGACCTGGCGTTCCCGCTGGTGTCCCGCGCCGCCATGTATACCTGGCTGCCCCAGCGGCAGTTCCGGGTATTCTTCATCGTCATGGCGGTGGTGGTGGCCGCCTATGTGCTGCGCTCGGCGCTGTACTTCGTGGTGGCCTACTGGGGCCACACCTTCGGCATCCGCGTGGAGGCGGATATCCGCCGCGATCTGTACCGCCACATTCAGGAGCTGGGCTTCGACTTCTACGACCGCAACCGCACCGGTCAGCTGATGAGCCGCCTGACCAGTGACCTGTTTGAACTGACGGAGCTGGCCCACCACGGGCCGGAGGATCTGTTCATCTCCCTGGTGACCATCGTGGGCGCGCTGGCGGTGATGTTCACCCTGCGCTGGGAGCTGGCGCTGGTACTGCTGGTGCTGCTGCCTGTCCTGTTGACCATGGCCCTGCGCCGCCGCCGGCAGATGAGCGCCGCCTCCCGGGCTGCCAAGGTCAAGACCGGCACCATCAACGCCGCCATCGAGTCCGGCCTGTCCGGCGTGCGGACCACTAAGGCCTTTGCCAACGAAGAAGCACAGCAGCAGCGGTTCGACGAGGTCAACGAGGTGTTCAAGACCGCCAAGCGTGGCTTTCACAAGGAGATGGGCCGCTTCAACGCGGTGATGGAGTTCTGCACCGGCATATTGCCGGTGGCGGTGATCGCCGTGGGCGGCTGGCTCATCATGGGGGAGAAAATGGACTATGTGGATCTGATCACCTTCTCCCTATACGTCACCGCCTTCGTCAGTCCCATCCGCAAGCTGGCCAACTTCGCCGAGATGTTCTCCAACGGCTTCGCGGGCCTGCACCGCTTCATTGAGCTGATGGCCACCGAGCCGTCCATCCAGGACGCGCCGGACGCGCGGCCCCTCGAACATGTACAGGGCCGCGTGGACGTGAACGATGTCTCCTTCGCCTACGGCGAAAAGGCCGAGGTGCTGCACAACGTGACGCTGCACATCCCCGCCGGCGAGACGGTGGCCCTGGTGGGGCCCTCCGGCGGCGGCAAGACCACCCTGTGCCAGCTGCTGCCCCGGTTCTACGATGTGGACAGCGGCAGTATCACCATCGACGGCCGCGATGTCCGCGCCGTCACACAGCGCTCCCTGCGCCGGGCCATCGGCATCGTGCAGCAGGACGTGTTCCTGTTTGCCGACACCATCCGCGAGAATATTCGCTACGGCCGCCCCGACGCCACCGACGCCGAGGTAGAGCAGGCGGCGCGGCAGGCGGAGATCTACGACGATATCTGCGCCATGCCCGACGGGTTCGACACCTATGTGGGTGAGCGGGGCGCGCTGCTCTCCGGCGGGCAGAAGCAGCGGGTGGCCATCGCCCGGGTGTTTCTGAAGGCCCCGCCCATTCTGATACTGGATGAGGCCACCTCCGCGCTGGACAGCGTGACGGAAGCCCGCATCCAGGGCGCCTTTGACCGTTTGGCCCGAGGCCGCACGACACTGATCATCGCCCACCGGCTGTCCACCATTCGTTCGGCCGACCGGATACTGGTGATACAGGACGGTGTCGTCGCCGAACAGGGCTCCCACCAGGAACTCCTGGCGAAGAACGGCGTGTACGCCACACTGTACCGCACGCAGAATTTGGGGGCATAACATGGACAGACGTGAACTGCTGGACAGAGCCGCCCACAGCCCGGAGGAACGGCTGCTGCTGAGCCGCGTGTGGGATAAGTGCGAGCAGTGCCGCACGCGGAACATTCCCACGGCCACAGGCTTTCTCTCCCCTGCGGAGCAGGCTGCAGCGCAGGGCTTTCTGGTGCTGCTGGGCGCGCGGGAGTCCGGCATTTTCTGGGGCGGCTATGACGGCGCGGAGCGCCGGCGGCTGGTGTTCCTGCCGGCGGTGCGGGCCGCGTGCCGCAGCGGCGGCGACCTGACCCACCGGGATTTTTTGGGCAGTTTGATGGCTCTGGGATTGACCCGGGAGAAGATAGGCGATATACTTGTGGAAAAGGGCGGCTGTCAGGTGCTGCTGGACCCGTCCATGACGGATTTCCTGCTGCAGAACTGGGACAGCGCCGGCCGGGAAAAGCTCACCGTAACGCCGCTGCCGCTTTCGGCGCTGGCGGTCCCCCATGCGGCGGTGAAGGAACTGCGGGACACCGTCTCCTCCCTGCGGCTGGACAACGTGCTGGCGGCGGGATTTTCTCTCAGCCGGGGCCGGGCAGCGGAGGCCGTGGAAAAGGGGTCCGTACAGGTGAACTACGCCACCTGTGTGAAGCCGGACAAGCCCGTGTCGGCGGGGGATACCATCACCTGCCGCGGTCTGGGAAAATACGTATTGGACAGCGTGGGCGCTCCCACGAAAAAGGGCCGCCTGCCGGTGACCATACGGCGATACATATAAGGGAGAAACAGCTATGGACGAGAAGAAGATAGCACGCATCAACGAGCTGGCCCGCAAGGCCAAGGCCGAGGGGCTGACAGACGCGGAGATCGAGGAGCGCGCTGCACTGCGGCAGGAGTACCTGAACGCGGTAATGGCCAATGCCCGCAGCGTGCTGGAGAATACCTATATCGTGGACGAAAAGGGCAACAAGCGAAAGCTGCGGGGAAAGGGAGAAGGGGAAGCATGAGCTACGAATACGACGAGAACAACGGTCTTCAGCCGAAGCCGCCGAAAAAGAACAATAACGACCTGGGTTCGTGGATATTCATCGCGGTGATGTTTGCCGTGGCCTGGCCTGTGGGCCTGATCCTGCTGCTGAGCAAGCTCAGCGAGGGCGGCGGCAGGAAAATGCGCCAGCAGGCGCGGGATGCGTGGCAGCGGACGGCGGCGGGCAGCGCCGAGGCGAAGCCCGCGCAGGCGCGCGCCTCCGCGGCGAAGAACACCGTCCGCAAGGTCACAGAGACGCCGAACTACTCCGACAAGGGCGCCAAAACCATGAAGATCATCGGCGCGGTGCTGGGTATTCTGGGCGTGTTTTTCCTGGTGCAGCAGGTGGACTACTTTGAACTGCGCTACGCCATCAAATGGCATGAATGGATGGACCTGCTGCGGCAGCTGTTCTATCCCCTGGGCATGATGGCCGGCGGCGCGTCCCTGCTGCTGGGCAGCGGCGCCATGAAGCGCCGCCAGCGGCGCTTTGCCACCTACCTCCGCACCGTCGGGCAGAAGCAGGCCGTGCCCCTGGACTATCTGGCCCGGGCCGCCGACGTGTCCCGCCGCCGGGTGGAGAAGGACGTGAACCTGATGCTGGAAAAGGGCCTCTGGGGTGACGAGGCCTATATCGACATGGGCAGCGGTATGCTCTTCAAGTCCCAGGCCGCCGCCACGGCGTACTTTGATGCCGCCCACCGCGCCAAGGCGGAGCAGGGTCAGCCCGCACAGACCGCGCCCGCGCCGGCGGGCTACGCCGCCATCCTGGCCCAGATCCGCGAGCTGAACGACCGCATCGCCGACGAGGCCATCAGCGCCAAGCTGGACCGCATGGAGCAGGTGTCCGGCCGTATTTTCAAACTCATTGAAGAGGACGAGGCCAAGCGTGACGCCGCCGGCACGTTCCTGAACTACTACCTGCCCACCACCCTGAAGCTGCTGGAAAACTACGCCAGCTTCGAGGAGGCCGGCGTCAGCGGCGAGAACCTGAGCCAGGCCAAGGCCAAGATCGAAAAGACCATGGACAGCATCGTGGCGGGCTTCGAGCACCAGCTGGACGAGCTGTACCGCACCGATGCCATGGATATCGACAGCGATATCCGGGTGATGGAGACCATGCTGCGCCGGGACACCGCCAGCGTGGCGGACGACTTCGGCCTGAACGGCAGCAGCGCCGTGCAGCAGCGGGATGAGTAAACGAAAAGGGAAACGCAGCGCGCCTGCGTTTCCCTTTTGTGCTTGCGGCCCTTTTCCGCCCCCGCCGCGGCACAAAAACCGCCTTGTTTGTTGACGGGACGGGAAAAATGGGGTACAATGTCGGTAACGTTACCAGCGACCTGTTTCGCGTCCTTTGACGGAACAGGCGTGCTACCATAGAGCAGACGAGCAGCGTGAAAGAAAAGGAGCTGAGCACATGACGCGGCACCCGGCCCACGACATCTACACCTACCTCGGCGCACACCCGGCGGAGCAGGGCTTCACCTTCCGCGTGTGGGCGCCCAACGCCCGCGCCGTGGCGCTGGCCGGGGACTTCAACGGCTGGCAGCCCCGGCCCATGGCCCGGCTGGATACCGGCGTGTGGGAGACGGCGGCGGAGAACGCCAAGGTCTACGACGCCTACAAATATGTGGTCACCGGCGCGGACGGCCGGGTGGTGTGGAAGGCCGATCCCTGTGCCTTCCACGCGGCCACCCGTCCCGGGACAGACAGCAAGGTCTACGACCTGTCCGGATACCGGTGGCTGGACGATGACTGGCGGCGGCAGCGGCTGGAAAAGCCGCCGGTGAACGGCGAGCTGCTGATCTACGAGGTGCATCTGGGCTCGTGGAAGCGCCACGAGGACGACTCTCCCCTGAGCTATGTGGAGCTGGCAAAGGAGCTGCCCTCCTATGTAAAGGCCATGGGCTACAACTTCGTAGAGCTGCTGCCGGTGACGGAATACCCCCTGGACGACAGCTGGGGCTACCAGTGCACCGGCTACTTCGCCCCCACCAGCCGCTACGGCACGCCCCACGACTTCATGGCCCTGGTGGATGCCCTGCACCGGGCGGGGCTGGGCGTGATACTGGACTGGGTGCCCGCCCACTTCTGTAAGGACAGCCACGGGCTTATCGAATTTGACGGCACCTGCCTCTACGAGTACGGCGACCCCCTGAAATGGGAGCACGCCGGCTGGGGCACCCGTGTATTCGACTTCGGCAAGCCGGAGGTCCGGGAATTCCTGCTGTCCTCCGCCGTCTACTGGTTGAAGGAATACCACATCGACGGGCTGCGGGTGGACGCGGTGGCGTCCATGCTGTATCTGGACTATGACCGGCAGGGCGGCGCGTGGCGTCCCAACAAGGACGGCGGCCGGGAGAACCTGGAGGCCATCGACTTCCTGCGCGAGCTGAACCGGGCGGCCTTTGCCGCCGACCCGGCGGCGCTGATGGTGGCGGAGGAGTCCACCGCGTGGCCGCTGGTCACCTATCCGCCGGAGCAGGGCGGTCTGGGCTTCAACCTGAAGTGGAACATGGGCTGGATGAACGACCTGTGCCACTATCTGAAGATGGACCCCTACTTCCGCCAGTTCCACCACCGGGATG
>OIAW01000103.1_pt1 | contig 9140 bp, 6 predicted proteins | sample 1580891 | NCBI WGS metagenome assembly OIAW01 (sample SAMEA3882543, study PRJEB24775) | human gut metagenome | biome: human-associated habitat; feature: intestine environment; material: feces | place: Netherlands | collected 2009/2010
GGAAGTAGTAGTCATTGCCCGCAGTCACCTGGGGGTTGGTGCAGGAAGTGCCGATGGCAGGGATCTTAGCGCTCTCGAACAGAGGGCCGGCAGCAATCGCGCAAGCAGAACCATATGTACCGATCACCACAGACACACCCTGGGAAATCAGGGTCTGCGCGGCAGTGGGTGCCTTAGCCTGGTCGGAAGCATTGTCCGCATAGACCAACTGCACACTGTACTCCTCGCCGTTGATGGTAACGGTGGGCTTCAGGGAGTGGGCATACTCAATACCCAGGATCTCCTTCTTGCCGCCGCCGCCGTTCTGACCGGAAGTGGGCTCAAACACGCCGATCTTGACGACCTTGTCGCCGGAAGCGGAATCATCACCCTTCTGACTGTCGCCCTGCTCACCGCAGGCCACCAGAGACAGAGCCATGACCAGCGCCAGCATCATTGCTAAAAACTTTTTCATGGTAATTCCTCCTAAATTCACCTTGCAGCGGTCAAGTCTGTCGACCGCTCACAGAATATGTGTATTTTAGCGAAAATATTTGGCAAAAACAATTGTAACAACCTCTAAAAATCACAGCTTTTGCATCAGCGACATGGCGTTAAGAATCCGTAATGATCGCCAGTATGTCCTTGTTCAGAGGACAAACGCCCTGTGTTGGTAAACTTTCCCCCTTGATTGTCTCCCTATGGCGGACGGCCTGTCCCGTCATTGTGCACAAAACCGGTATCGCTTTTTGCGCAAAAAACCGGCGGGCGCAGATGCGCCTGCCGGTTCCGCATATCGTTATATCACTCTCACTGACGGCTTTCGCCGCTTTGCGTGAAATATGTCTTGAACGTATCGCCGTCCATGGTCTCGTGCTCCAGCAGGTACTCCGCCACCGCCGTCAGCTCCGTCTTATACCGGGCCAATATCTCACGGCATTTTTCGTAGGCCTCGTCGATGATGGCGCGGATCTCCGCGTCCATCTCCGCCGCCGTCTTTTCGGAGTAGGGGCGGGTGTGGGCCATGGACTTGCCGATGAACACCTCGTCGGTGCCGGCGTCAAAGGCCACGTTGCCCAGCTTGGACGACATACCGTAGGTACCCACCATCTTGCGGGCGATGGCTGTGGCCCGCTGGATGTCGCTGGAAGCACCGGTGGAGATATCGCCCAGCATCATCTCTTCGGCGGCGCGGCCTCCCAGCAGGCCGGCCACCCGGTCCAGCATATAGCGGCGGGACAGGTAGGAACGGTCCTCCTCCGGCAGATAGATGGTCATGCCGCCGGCCTGACCGCGGGGAACGATGGTGATCTGATGTACGGGGTCCAGGTCCGGCAGGGCCTGCATGACCACGGCGTGACCGGCCTCGTGATAGGCAGTGAGCCGACGCTCGGCCTCGGGCACCACGCGGCTGTGCTTCTCCGGGCCGGCGATGACCTTGATGACAGACTGGTGGATGGCCTCCTCGGTGATGAAGCGCTGGCCGCGGCGGCCGGTCAGCAGCGCCGCCTCGTTCAGCAGGTTCTCCAGATCCGCACCGGTAAAGCCGGAGGTAGCGCGGGCCACGGAGCCCAGGTCCACATCCTCCGCCAGGGGCTTGCCCTTGGCGTGTATCTTCAGTATCTCCTCGCGGCCCTTGATATCCGGCAGGCCCACGAACACCTGGCGGTCGAACCGGCCGGGGCGCAGCAGCGCCGGGTCCAGAATGTCCACGCGGTTGGTAGCCGCCAGGACCACCACGCCCTCGTTGGCGGCGAAGCCGTCCATCTCCACCAGCAGCTGGTTCAGGGTCTGCTCGCGTTCGTCATGGCCGCCGCCCAGGCCGCTGCCGCGCTGGCGGCCCACGGCGTCGATCTCATCGATGAAGACGATGGCCGGAGCCTGCTTCTTGGCCTGCTCGAACAGGTCACGGACGCGGCTGGCACCCACGCCCACATACATCTCCACAAAATCGGAGCCGGAAATGGAGAGGAAGGCGGTATCCGCCTCGCCGGCCACGGCCTTGGCCAGCAGCGTCTTGCCGGTGCCCGGAGGGCCCACCAGCAGCACGCCCTTGGGAATATGCGCGCCCAGCTCGGTATAGCGCTGGGGGTCGCGCAGAAACTGGACGATCTCCTCCAGCTCCTCCTTCTCCTCATCGGCACCGGCCACGTCCTTGAACGTGACCTTCTTGCCGTCAGAGGGGATATCCTGGATACGGGCCTCGCCGAAGCGGGCCATTTTATCGTTGACGGCGCCGCCGCCCAGGCCGCCCATACGGGCGATCAGGTTCATCAGCAGGATGAAGGCCATGGCCGCCAGCACATAGGGCAGCAGGGTACGCAGCCAGCCGTTTTCGCTGCCGGCGGCGTAGTCATAGCTGGTGATGACGCCCTTTTCCGCCTGGGACACCACCAGATCGTTCATGTCGTTATAAAACGTGTCGAAGCTGTGGAGGGCGCAGCTGACGCTGGAGCCGTCCTGCAGCTTAGCCACCAGGCGCGTGTCGGTGGCGGTGAAGGACTTGACCTTCTCCGCCGTGAAATAGGCGCGCATATCGCTGTAGCTCACGTCGCCGGAACGGCCGAGGTTACCCACCACCTAGGTGATGAGCACCACCGCCAGCACGATGAACAGCAGCATGACGCCGCTGAAACGTCTTCTTTCCATGTCTCCCCGTCTCCCTTCTCAGCCGATCCAGCGGATGCCCTGCCAGCTCTGGTCACTGCCAACGGAGATGGCCACCAGCATCCGCGCCTGGACGGCCTCTATCGGAATATAGGGCTCGCCCAGCAGGCGGCTGTCGTTGGAGCCGGTGCGGTTGTCGCCCATGACGAACATACAGCCCTCCGGCACGGTGAAGGTCTTTTCGGCCATGCTGTCCGGCAGGGTGGTGATGCCCTGGGTGGGCAAATAGCTCTCATCCAGCTTCTCGCCGCTGACGTAGGTATAGCCGTTCTTGAAGGAGAGTGTCTCGCCGGGCAGGCCGACGACGCGCTTTACCAGGACCTTGTTCAGCTCCTCGTCCCAGAAGGTGACGATGTCGCCGCGGTCCGGCACCGGGTCAGACACCAGGTAGGGCAGACGCCAGCCCACCAGCAGGCACTTGGTGGGGATGGTGGTCTCCATGGAGCCGCTGGGCACATAGGCCAGCTGCAGCAGCACCTTGAACAGCACGAATACCGCCGCCAGCGTCACCAGCAGGTAGCCGTAGTCGTCCCACAGTCTGCGGCCGCGGCTTTTGGCGGGCTTGGCCGCAGGGGCCGCCGTCTCCGCCGGGGCGGGTGCGGCGCTCTCCGCGGGGGCGGGCTGCTCTGCGGGGGTCTTTACCTCGTCGGCCGCGGTGGCCGGAGGTGTGGTTTTCACCGGCTCGCCGGTGGGGGCCAGGCGCTTTCCGCCTTTGTTTTCCATATACTTCACTTCCTATTCTCAAATGCTAAGAGGGATGTTCCGCGCCCTCCCGGCGCGTGCTCTTCTTCCGCCTGCGGCGCGGGGAGAAACCGGATTTTTCGCCAAGACGAGGCGCGGCGACGACGGCGTACCGTGTGTACGTCGAGGAGCCGTAACGAAGTATTGGCGGAAAAGACGCGGTTTTACTTGCTGTAGACCTCGGGCTTGAGGACCCCAATATAGGGCATATTCCGGTACTGCTGGCAGTAGTCCAGGCCATAGCCCACCACAAACTCGTCGGGGACCTCGAAGCCGGCGTAGTCGGCGGTGATGGGCTTTTCGCGGCGGGCGGGCTTATCCAGCAGGGTGGCGATGGTAACGGAGGCGGCGCCCTTGGTCTTCAGGTACTCCGTCAGGAAATACAGGGTATTGCCGGAGTCCAGAATATCCTCGACGATGATGATGTCGCGGCCGCTGATGTCGCGCTGGAGGTCGCGGGTGATCTGCACCACGCCGGAGGACTTGGTGGCGTTCTTATAGGACGAGAGGCCGATGAACTCCACCTCGCTTTTCAGCTGGGCGGCGCGGACCAGGTCCGCCATGAAAATGAAGCAGCCGTTGAGAACGCCCACAAACATGGGGTTCTTGTCCTTAAATCTGTCGTACAGCCGGTCACCCAGCTCCTGGACGCGGGCCTTGATCTCCTCTTCAGACAGCAGGACCTTCAGGATGTCCTGATCCATATTACTCTTTGCCATTGCTTGTTATCCTCCGTTGTTTTTTGTGATGGTGATGTATATGGTGTCGCCGGAACACTCCGGCAGGGCTTTCTGGTCAATGCCCACACGCCAGACGGCGGCGGGGCGGCCCGCCAGACAGAGGACGGGCCAGGTATCGCGCTCCGGCGGGGCGATGCCGCGCTCGGCGAACAGGCGCTTGAGGCTGCGGCTGCCGCGGCTGCCGGGCAGGGTCAGGCGGTCATCGCGGCGCCAGGGCCGAACGGTCCAGGGCCCGGACCGCAGTGCCAGGGCGTCGGGGATGGGCGCGTCAGAGAGGGTGATGTGCCAGAGGCCGGCGAGGTTATCGCCGGGGCGGAGCGCCGCCTCGTCCAGTGGGGCGGGCGCGTCGGAGAGGGTCAGGGCACCGTCACGGCAGACGGCGGACGCGCCGCCGGGCAGGGAAAGCGCGCCGCCGGTGCGGCAGAGGTCCTCCAGCGCCCGGTAGTGGGCGGCGGTGAAGTCCTTTTTACCCGCGCCGAGGCGGTCCGTCAGCAGGCGAAGCATGCGGGGGCGCAGAGCCTCCGGCGCGGAAAGGAGCGCGGCGCAGGGGAGCGTCGTGCCCTCCGGCGGCAGGAGGGCGGCGGCCTGGGCGTCCAGGAGGTCGTTCTCGGCGCGCAGGATGTCCGCCGTGCGGGCGATGTGCGCCGCGGCGGCGGGGTTGATCGCCAGCAGCTGGGGCATGATGTCCAGCCGGAGGCGGTTGCGGGCGTAGTGGGTATCCAGGTTCGTCTCGTCGGTGACGTAGGGGAGGCGGTTCTGCGCGATGTAGTCATCAATAGCGGCGCGGGGCGTATCCAGTAGGGGGCGGATGATGCCGTCACGGACAGGGGGAATACCGGTAAGCCCCTGGGGGCCGGTGCCGCGAAGCAGCTGCAGCAAGACCGTTTCGGCCTGGTCGTCGCGGTGGTGGGCGGTGGCGATAAAATCCGCAGCAAGGGCATCCGCCGTGCGGCGGAGGAAGTCATAGCGGGCGCGGCGGCCCGTCTCCTCCACCGTCAGGCGCCAGACGGCGCACAGGGCGTAGACGTCCACCGTTTCGGTGTAGAAGGGAATGTTCCGTTCGGCGCAGAGGGCGCGGACCAGGTCCTCGTCACGCTGGGCGGTGGGGCGCATACCGTGGTTCAGGTGGGCGGCAGCCACGCGGAAATCGCGGGCCCGACCCAGCTTCCACAGGCAGTCCAGCAGGCAGACGGAGTCGCGGCCGCCGGACACGGCGCAGAGGATCAGCCCGCCGGGGGGCGGGAGCATCCGCCAGCGCGTCATCCACGCGGTCAGGTCCAGGGGCTCACTCATCCTCGTCATAGCGGGTCTCCAGCGTGCCGAAGGCGGTGTACTCGGGCATCCAGCGGAGTTCTACCTTGCCGGTCTCGCCGTGGCGGTTCTTGGCTACGATGCACTCGGCCACGTTGCGCTTCTCGGCATCGCTGTTATAGTAGTCGTCCCGGTAGAGGAACATGACGATGTCGGCGTCCTGCTCGATGGCACCGGATTCGCGCAGGTCGGACAGCATGGGGCGCTTGTCCTCGCGCTTTTCATTGGCACGGCTCAGCTGGCTCAGGCACAGCACGGGCACCTGCAACTCCTTGGCCATGATCTTCAGCATACGGCTGATATCGGACACCGCCTGCTGGCGGTTCTCGCCGGAATAGCCCTTACCGCCGGCGGAGGTCATCAGCTGAAGATAGTCGATGACCACCAGGCCCAGATTTTCCAGGCGGCGGCACTTGGCGTTCATATCCGCCACGGTCAGCAGTGGGTTATCATCGATACGGATGTCCATGCGGCTGAGGGCGGAGGCGGCCTCGGCGATGCGCTGCCAGTCGCTCTCCCGCAGGTTGCCGGTGATCAAGCGCTGGTTCTCCACCAGGCCCTCGCTGGCGATAAGGCGGGTGACCAGCTGCTCCTTGGACATTTCCAGGGAAAAGATGGCCACGGTCTTGCCGGACTCGCGGGCGGCGGACAGGGCCACATTCAGGGCCATACTGGTCTTGCCCATACCGGGACGGGCAGCCAGCAAGAGCAGGTCGGACTTGTTCATGCCGTTGATCTTGGCATCCACGGCGGAGAGGCCGGTGGACAGGCCCGGCACGGTCCGGCCTCCGTTAGCGGACAGCTCGGCCAACTGGCTCATCACGTCGCCCAGCACCATGCCCACCGTCACCATCCCCTGGGCGCTGCGGCCCCGGCGGATGGCGTAGATCTTCTGCTCCGCCGCCTCCAGAATCTCCCCGGCGCCGCCCACGCCCTCCTGCACCATGGCGGTGATGCTGCCGGCGGCCTGGGCCACCTGGCGCATGAGCGACTTGTCCTGCACGATGCGGACGTACTCCATGACGTTAGCGCTGGTGGGAGTGACCTCCATCAGCTGCAGCAGATAGGAACGGGTATTGTCGTTATACAGTCCGTTCTTCTCCAGCTCGCCGGCCACGGTGACGCCGTCGATGGGCTGGGAGTAGACGAACATATGGTAGATCGTCTCGAAGATCTCCCGGTTGGTCCGCAGATAGAAATCCTGGGCCTGCAGCTTGTCCATCACGTCCTTGACGCAGTCGGCGTCGATGAGCATGGAGCCCAGCACCGCCTGCTCCGCCTGAGGGGAATGGGGCATGGACGGCGTCAGCAGGGCGTCGGTGTTGTTGGCCATGGGAAGACCTCCTTTCAAAATTACGGTAATAGCCGCGCCTGCGGCGCGGTGCTTTCCCCGCTTATTTCTCTTCGATGACGTGGACGTATACGGTGCCGGAGACCTCGTAGCCCAGCCTGGCCTTGACCTCATAGCTGCCGAAGCTCTTGATGGGCTGGTCCAGCACCAGCTTCTTGCCGTCGATGGTCAGGCCGTGCTGGGCCTGAAGGGCATCGGCGATGGCGGCGCCGGTGATGGCGCCAAACAGCTTGCCGCCCTCGCCGCCCTTGGCGGCGATCTTCACCTGGCAGGCCTTCAGCTTTTCGGCGATGGCCAGTGCCTCGGCCTTGGCCTCGGCGTCGGCTTTGGCCTTGGCCTTGGCCTGGAGGTTCATGGTGTTGACGGCGTCGGCAGTGGCCTCCACAGCCATGCCCTTGGGGATCAGAAAGTTGCGGGCATAGCCCTCGGCGGCCTCGATCATCTGGCCCTTCTTGCCCTTGCCTTTGATGTCCTGCTTGAGAATGACTTTCATATCTGTATCTCCTTTACCTTAATTTTCAAAGTACTTGTCGATGGCCTCCAGCAGCTTTGCCTTGGCCTCGGCCACGGTGATGTTGTCCGCCTGGCCGCCGGCGGTGGTGGAGTTGCCGCCGCCGCCCAAGGCCTCCAGGATCACCTGGACGTTGACCTCGCCCAAAGAACGGGCAGACATATACACGCCGTCACCTTTTTTATACAGCACAAAGCTGGCACGGATGCCCTTGAGGGTCAGCAGCTCATCGGCCGCCTTGGCGGCGGTGACGCGGTCGCACTCCTCATCCAGGGCCACCACGGCGATATCGTCGCGGTACAGCTCTGCCTGACGGATAATGTCATAGCGGGCGATCATGGAGTTCAGGTCCCCCTGGAACATCCGCTGGACATCCTGGGTGTCGGCCCCCAGACGGCGGAGGTAGGCCGCCGCCTCGAAGGTACGGCCGCCGGTGCGGTTGGTAAAATTCTTGGTATCCAGCACGATGCCGGAGAGCAGGGCCTCGGCCTCGCATTTCAGCACGTCAGACGGCTCCACCAGATACTGCATCAGCTCCGCCACCAACTCGCTGGCGGAGGAGGCGTAGGGCTCATGGTAGTTCAGGGCCATCTTCTCAATGTAGCTGCTGCCGCGGCGGTGGTGGTCGATGACGGCCACACGGTTGCACGTCTCCAGCATTTCCTCGGACTCCACGCTCTCGGGGCGGTTGGTGTCTACCACCACCAGCAGGGAGCCGGGCTGGCACTTGATAAAGGCATCCTGGCCGGAAATGGCGGTATTGGCGTATTCCGGCTGCTCGGAGAGACGCCGCAGGATGGGGTGAGCGGCGTTGTTCTCGGTGTCGATGATGATCTGGCAGGGCTTGCCGCGCTTGCGGGCGATACAGCAGATGCCCACGGCGGCGCCCAGGGAGTCCATATCCGCGTATTTGTGACCCATGACGTACACCTGCTTGGCATCGTCGATCAGCTCACCCAGAGCGTTGGCCATGACGCGGGACTTGACCTTGGTACGTTTTTCGGTAGACTTGCTGCGGCCGCCGTAGAACTCGAAGTTCACACGGTCCTTGACCACGGCTTGATCGCCGCCGCGGGAGAGGGCCATCTCCAACGCCAGGGAGGCGTTCTTGAACAGCTGCTCGAAGCTGTCCTCGTCCCGGCCCACGCCGATGGACAGCGTGGCGGACACACCCTCGCCGGCCTGGACCTGGCGGACCTTTTCCAGCACGTCGAACTTGCTTTCGGTGTAGCCGGTGTAGTCCTTCTCCTCGAAGAGGTAGAGGTAACGGTCGCGGTCGTAGCCCAGCAGCAGCCCGCCGGAGCCGGCGGCCCAGTTATTCAGCTGTTCCTCCAGCGCGGCCAGCAGCGCCGAGCGCTTATTCTCGGGGCAGGCCTTCATCAGCTCCTCATAGTTATCCACCATGAGGATGGCCATAAGGGGCTTGGTCAGCTCCAGGGTCTGGCGCATCTGCTCAGCCTCAGTGATGTCCATCCAGTAGGTGGTGGCCAGGGTGGGCTGGTCGCCGCCCTCCGGCTCCGGGCGGCTCAGGGCGCCGAAGACGCGGTAGATACGGTCGTTCCAGCGGAACTGCTCGGGATATTCACGCTTGCCGTCTAGCAGCCAGCGGTAGGTGAAGTCGGGGATCACGGCGTCTACCGCCGTTTCAAAGATCTTATCCTTCAGGCCGGTCAGGTCCGTGAACATATCGTTGCACCACAGGATCTCGCCGGTGGCTACATCGAACACCAGCATGGGCAGCGGCGCGTAGAGCATATTGCTGGACCGGGCGGTGTCCATACCGCCGGAGACGCGGTCCATGTACTGGCGGACAGAGGCCTGGGCCATCTTGTTGCGGCGG
>OIAW01000115.1_pt1 | contig 8146 bp, 9 predicted proteins | sample 1580891 | NCBI WGS metagenome assembly OIAW01 (sample SAMEA3882543, study PRJEB24775) | human gut metagenome | biome: human-associated habitat; feature: intestine environment; material: feces | place: Netherlands | collected 2009/2010
AGAAGCATCCAGGTTTGTTATCAGAAAATTCGTGACTGCTCCACGAAACTCCGCTTCTGCGCCCTTATTTTTCCAAAATGCCCGGTTTGCGTCCTCGATTTTCGGCTGCATCTGCTCGATCTGGTTATCGTCCAACGGAAAACGGACTTCACCAAAATCGTCATTCATAATTTTGAGAAGCAAATCGTGATACTTATGTGCACCGATTGTTTGTAAAGCGGCTATGATTTCAAAAAGATGTTCTGAAGCAAGGACCTCCTGCAAATCGTCCATGGCGGACATCCAAAACTCCACGCTAAGGGCGAGCAGCCTTTCACTCTGAGACATAGATTGCTGCAGTTCAAAGAGCTTTTCCCAGTGGAAAGACGGCAGTTGCTCCAAGACGTTACCTTTCTCCATGTAAAACTCGTTGTATGATTCCGGATCGATTTATTACAACGCTATATTCGGATAGCCCATTATCATATATCACAGCGTTTCGCGAAGACAGAATATCATCCTCAATATAATAAACGCCTGCTTTGGGAACGTTTGCATCCAGCGATTTTCCGTTGCGTATTGTTCCGATGTACTGACCGTTAATGTGCATTCGATACGGCAAAAGAGCTCCCGCAAATGTGGATTTCCGATGAATATGGAATCGCACCTCACGCATGAAATCGCACTCCTGTATGTGGATTCAATTATTTACATTGCTAAAAAAAGTCCACCGTAATTCTATCAAAATTACGGTGGACTTATGGTCGGAGTGTAATTATAGGACTTGGAAAAATCCAGTCATATCAATGGTTTGCAAGCAGCAAGCAAGAGGTTTTTATCTAAAAAATTTATTCTTTGAGAATTACGCCGCCCAACGGGACTATGGGCGGTGTTTTCATATATCACAACAAGAAAGGAGGGGTGCTTCCCCACAGGCCAGCCATCGGGCTGGCTTTTTCTATTTCACAACGAAGGAGGTTTTTAGGTGGCTGACGATAAAAAGAATATTCCCGACGCTGGGAAGGTAGACGAGCCCCCCAAGCTGGGAAAGGTGGAACCTGTCAAAGCCGATTCCCCGGTGCAGGATCAGCCCGCCCCGGCCAAGGCGGATGCCTCCGTGGTAGAGGGTGCGCCCAAAGTGGCAACGCCCCCTGCGGCGGAGCAGCCGGCTCCGGCGGATAAGGAGGCTCCCAAAGATAAGGACGCTCCTGCTCCGTCTATGGAGGGTACACCGCAGCCGGGCAAGGACGAGAAGCAGACCACGATCCCCGGCATGGGAGACCCCGCCCTCGCTGGAAAGGTAGTGGATTTTACCGCTGCCCGGGATGGGGTGACGAAGGGAAAGCCCCCGGAAAAGGCTGCGGCCCCGGATAAGGGCAAGCAGGCGGATAAAGCGGAGGATGCGGCCAAGCCCCGCAGGGGCCGCCCGGCCAGGGCTGACAAGGCGGCCCCCGACAAGGCCAAGCCGCAACCTCGGGACAAAATGTCCCGAAGCAAACCGCCTGCCGGGAAAGGCGCTCCCGCTACGGCGGAGGCCCCGACTGTAACCGAGCAGCCGCCCGCCCCTCGGGATGCCACCCGTGGCGTGAAAGAGGAGATTGTCTATCTCAATCTTTCCGATCTGCACCCGTTCAAAAATCATCCCTTTAGCGTCCGGGACGATGCGGAAATGCAGGGGCTGGTGGAGTCGGTCAAGGCTGCCGGGGTCAATCAGCCTGCGCTGGTGCGGCCCCGTGAGGGCGGCGGATATGAGATCATCGCTGGACACCGCCGCCAGCGGGCCAGCGAACTGGCCGGGTTTGCCAATATGCCCTGTATCGTCCGCAATATGACCGATGACGAGGCTATCCTCGCTATGACGGACGACAACCTGCGGCACAGGGAAAAGATTTTGCCGATGGAAAAGGCTCAATCTCTCAAAATGCAGGTGGAGGCCATCAAGCACCAAGGAGCCCGGCCCGGTGAGGACGATAAGAGCGCCGGAAAACGCTCCACGCAGGTCGTGGGGGATCGCAACGGCATGAACTACAAGCAGGTGCAGCGGTATATCCGCCTGACCGAGCTTGTCCCCGATCTGCAAAAGATGGTGGACGAAAAACAGCTCGCCTTTACCCCTGCCGTGGAGATTTCGTTTATCCGCCCCAAGCACCAGAAGTATATCGCCGTTGCCATTGAGGGGCAGCAATCCTCTCCCTCCCTTTCCCAAGCCCAGCGGCTTCGTGAACTTGATAAGGAGGGCAAGCTGAACGGCGATGTGATCGACGGTATTTTGAGTGAGGAAAAGAGGGAGGTTGACAAGGTGATCATCAACAGCGCCGAACTGGAAAAGTATTTTGGCAAGGACAAGTCCCCCCGGGAGATGAAGGACACCATTCTGGCCCTGCTGGACGAGTGGAAGGAGAAGCAGCCCCCGGAGCTGGGCAAGCCGGAGAAAAAAGCTGATAAGGCCCTGTAACTTTGGGACAGCTTGTCCCGAGGTGCGGCGTTCCCCTATAAGGGGCTCTGGTGCTTGATCCCCCGTCGCCGCCTTTTACACGGCATGGCCGGGCGCTGTCCGTCAAGGGTGCATCGCACCGCCGCCCTGCGGCGGCTTGCCCTTTACGGGCGGCCCCGGCTGTGCCATTCCCAGAGGCGTGACGGGGGCATATCCTCCAGAGCCGCCCCCTTTCCCATGAATGGGAAAGGGCGGGGGGATAGGGTTGAACACCATGAAACGGAGGTTTTCTATGAAAAGACCCCTTGCGTATATCACCGCCGCATGGTGCGGCGAGGACTACAAGAACACGGAACAGGCGGCTCGGTACTGCCGTGCGGTGTATGAGGCTGGCTTTTCGCCCATCTGCCCTACGCTGTATCTGCCTTTGTTCCTCAACGACGCCGTTCCCGAGGAGCACAAGAACGGCATCGACATGAGCCGTGACCTGCTGCGGCGCTCCCATGTGCTGGTGGTGTGCGGCCATACCGTCACCGAGGCCATGAAAAACGACATCGCCGTGGCCCAGCGGCTGGGGATCACCGCCACAACGCTGGAGGGCATCCTCACCGTCAAAGGACAGGGGCGGCGCTGATATGGATACCCCGTTTGAAGCGTATGTCACCAACTTGGGGAAATACAACGAGGGCAGACTGGTAGGCGAATTTCTGAAATTCCCCACTACCACCGAGGAGGTGCAGGCCCTCTTAAAGCGCATTGGCATTGATGGGGTGCGGTATGAGGAAATCTTCATCACCGACTACGAGGTGAACATATCCGGGCTCTATGACTGCCTTGGCGAATATGAGAGCATCGACGAGCTCAATTATTTGGCCAGCCTTATCTCCGAGATGGATCAAAGTGACCGTGAAAAGTTTGAAGCGGTCATTGACAGCGGCGAATACTCCGGCAGCGTCAAGGAATTGATCAACCTGACCCAAAACCTTGACTGCTTCGAGTTTTATGCGGGTGTGGAGGACGATGAAACGCTGGGGCGCATCTATGTGGAGGACATGGAGGCCATCGATGTGCCGGAGCACCTGCTCAACTATTTTGACTACGAGGCATACGGGCGGGATATTCGGATCAACGATGATGGGCATTATGCCAATGGCGGCTATATGTTCAACAACGGGAGCCAGTTTATCGAACACTATACCGGGCGGGATGATATTCCTGACGAGTATCGGGTGTTTTCCATGCCCAAGCTCAACATCCGGGAACAGATGGCCGCCTATAAGGAAGTAGCGGATCGGGCTGCGCCGGAGAAAGATCACCTTTTGCCTAAAAAGGAGGTGCCGGAGCGATAACGACACTTCGGGACAATTTGTCCCAAAGAAAGGGGTGGTTTGACTGGTAGATGAAGATATTTCCCGGCGCACGATTGCTGTTTCTGTGAAGGCGTCCAAGCTGACCGCCCGGGGCCTTGCCTATGTGCTGCGGGCCATTGGCCGGAAAATAGCCAAGCACCACCGGGCCAAGCAGACGCCCCACGGCAAGCAGAGCGTGAAAAAGCTCATGGCCCACGGCGCATCGGCATCCAGCATTGAGCTTTCCGGCGATAGCAAGCTGTTTGACCGGGTGGCCCGGAAATGGAATGTGGACTACGCCTTTTACAAAACCGGGCCGGACAAGTATCTGCTGTTCTTTAAGGCTGGGCAGGCCGACGCCATGACCGCCTGTTTCTCGGAGTACTCCCGCAAGGTGCTGAACAAGTCCAAGTCCCGGCGCATCCCCATCCGGGATCAGCTCAAACGGGCGTCGGAGCAGCTTGCCCAGGAGCGGCCCCGTCCCAAAGAGCGGGTACAGGAGGTGGCTCATGCCGACAGATAAGATACGAAAATACATTCTTCCCAACATTCCCTATCTGTTCATCGGCTGGGCTTGTCTGAAACTGGGGACGGCCTACCGTCTGGCGGCGGGGGCCGGGTTTGGGGAAAAGCTGCTGGGGCTGGGCCGGAGCATCGGCCCGGCCTTTGCAGACTTTGCTCCGGGGCTTGATCCCTTTGACTGGCTGGTGGGCATTGTGGGGGCGGTAGCCTTTCGCCTGCTGATCTACTTCAAGAGCAAGAACGCAAAGAAATACAGGCGGGACGAGGAATACGGCTCCGCCCGGTGGGGCACCGAAAAAGACATCAAGCCCTTTGTCGATCCCAAGTTTGAAAACAATGTCATTCTCACCGGGACGGAGCTGCTCACCATCAACACCCGGCCCAAAAATCCGGCCAACGCCCGCAACCTCAACGCCTGTGTGATCGGTTCGTCCGGCTCCGGCAAAACGCGGTTCTGGCTCACGCCCCAGCTGCTCCAGGCGCACAGCTCCTATGTGTGCGTCGATCCGAAAGGGGGTGTCCTCGGGCAAGTAGGCCACTTTCTCCAGCAGCGGGGGTATAAGATCAAGGTATTCAACAGCATAGATTTTTCAAAGTCCATGCACTATAACCCGCTGGCCTACATCAAGAACGAGGCGGACATCTTGAAGTTTGTAAACGCCCTGATCTCCAACACCAAGGGCGAGGGCAAAGAGGGCGATCCGTTCTGGACGAAGGCCGAAACACTTTTGTATTGCGCCCTGCTGGGGTACATCATTTTTGAGGGCTCCGAGGAGGAGCGCAACATGAATACGCTGGTTGACATGATCTCCGGCATGGAAGTGAAGGAGGATGACGAGGACTTTCTCAATGCCGTGGACTATATGTTCAAGGGGCTGGAGCAGCGCAAGCCTGATTGCTTTGCGGTGAAACAGTACAAGAAGTACAAGCTGGCCAGCGGCAAAACCGCAAAAAGCATTTTGATTTCCTGCGGCTCCCGGCTGGCCCCCTTTGACATCCCCCAGCTCCGGGAGATCATGTCCTATGACGAGCTGGAGCTTGACCGCATGGGCGACAGGCGCACGGCAACTTTCTTCTGTATCAGCGACACCGACAGCACCTACAATTTTCTGGTGGCGCTGGCCTTTTCGCAAATGTTCAATCTGCTGTGTGAACGGGCGGACAATGTTCACGGGGGCCGCCTGCCCCATCATGTGCGGGTGCTGTGGGACGAGGCGGCCAACACGGGGCAGGTGCCCTCGCTGGAGAAGCTGGTGGCCGTTATTCGTTCCAGAGAGGTCAGTCTGACCCTCTTTTACCAGCAGTTGGCCCAATGCAAGGCCATTTATGACAAAAACGCTGAAACCATCCTCGGCAACATGGACAGCGTGATTTTTCTCGGCGGGCGGGAAAGCTCCACCATCAAGGAGATTTCCGAAAACTGGCTGGGCAAGGCCACGATCTCCATGCAGACGGATGGCCGGACACGGGGCCAGTCGGAAAGTTACAGCCAGAATAACCAGCGGCTGGGCCGGGAGCTGATGACCCCCAGCGAGCTTGCCACCATGCCCGGCGACAGGTGCATCTTGCAGCTCCGGGGCCTGCCCCCGTTCTATTCCAAGAAGTACGATTTGAAGCAGCACCCCAACTACAAGTACACGGCAGAGGCCGACAAACAGAAAAACGCCTTTTCCCTCGACAAGCTCATCAACCGCCGCAGGCGGCCCGGGCTGGCCGAGGAATGTGAGGTGTACGAGGCGACCGTGCCGGACGAGGCGCTCACAGACGAGGACGAGGACATCCTCAACTATGACGATCTCGATGACCCGGACGCCTTTGTATAAACAGCACTTCGGGACAAATTGTCCCAAGGTGCGGCAAGCGCCGCCTGTATGGGCGGCTTTTTTCATGTCCGGGTATCCCCGGAGAAATGGAGGCTATATGCAGTTCTTTTCTTCTGCCATCGACACTTTGCAGACGCTGGTTGTTGCCCTCGGCGCTGGCCTTGGCGTGTGGGGCGTGGTGAATTTGCTGGAGGGTTACGGTTCGGACAACCCCGGCGCCAAGAGCCAGGGCATGAAGCAGCTCATGGCGGGCGGCGGCATCATCGTCATTGGCACCACACTGATCCCTCTGCTGTCTGGCCTGTTTTAAGGTAGGCGCTTATGGATTTTCTCACCGACTGGCTCACAAACTGGCTCAAAGAGCTTCTGATTGGCGGGATCATGGGAAACCTCGAAGGGCTTTTTGATACCGTCAATACCCAAGTCGGAGAGATTGCGGCACAGGTAGGGACTACCCCGGCGGCGTGGCACGCCGGGGTTTTCTCCCTGATCCGACAGCTTTCCGAAACGGTGATCCTGCCGATTGCCGGAATGGTGCTGACCTTTGTTGCCACTTATGAGCTCATACAGATGCTTTTGGAAAAGAACAATATGCACGAGGTTGACGTTGCGAACCTTTATAAATGGATGTTCAAAACGGCCTGTGCAATCTTAATCCTGTCAAACACATTCAATATCGTCATGGCCGTGTTCGATGTATCGCAGAGCGTTATCGCGCAGGCAGGCGGGCTGATTCAAGGCTCTACCGATGTTTCGGCGGATATGCTTGCCGAACTGGAAACCTCGCTGGAGGCGATGGACTTAGGGCCGCTTTTGGGGCTTTGGCTGCAGTCTGCGCTCATTGGATTTACGATGAAGGCGATGGGGATTATCATTTTCGTTTTGGTGTATGGCAGGATGCTGGAAATCTATCTGCTGACCAGTCTGGCCCCCATCCCCGTTGCTACGCTTTCCAACCGGGAGCTTGGCAGCACCGGGCAAAACTACATCAAGTCCCTGTTTGCCGTGGGCTTTCAAGGGCTGCTGATCCTCGTATGTGTTGCAATTTACGCGGTGCTCATTCAAGGCATCGCAACAAGCGGCGATCCCATCGGGGCGATTTGGGGAACTGTGGGCTACACGGTTTTGCTTTGCTTCATGCTCTTTAAGACAGGGAGCATTGCCCAGCGTATCTTTGGCGCTCATTAACAGGAGGAGGTGCTTATGCCGAGAAGATACGGGGCGGATGGAACGCGCTTGTGGAATGGAAAAACGCCGGAGGAGTTTACTGAAGCGGACGCTTACCGCTTTATGGCGGAAACGGAGGCCGTCCTACAAAGAAAAGAGCTGATGGACGACCCCGCCCAGCCTGCTCCGGCAAGCGGAAAGGAGGAATTTTATCTGAGTAAGAAAGACGATGTATTGCTGACCCCGGAGCAGATTGCTGCGGAGGAGCGGCGCTGGCTGTTTGATGCTCCCATCGCGGAGCTTGCGGAAGTCAAGGGCGTTAGCATTGATGAGGCAGTAAAAATGCGGACAGATGCTGTCTTGCAGGAGGCGGTTGTTCCGATCACGGTATCTGTCCGCCCGATTGAGCCGCAGGGAAAACTGATCGGCTTCGCCAGCGTCAATTTTGGCGGTGTGGTCATCGATGATTTTAAGGTTGTGGACGGGAAAAACGGGATTTTCCTCGGTGCTCCCTCTAAGCCCGATCCTGCCAGCCGGACGGGATACCGGGCTACGGTTCGGATTCCTGACCGCGCCACACAGGAACGGATCAACGCGGCTGGTGTGGAGGCGTATCATGCGGCGGTGGAACAGCTTGTTGCACGGGCCCAGGCGGTACGGCCTGCCCCGATCAAGGAGCAGATGGCCGAGGCCGCGAAACAAGCTGGAAAAGAAAATGCCGCCCGGCCTGCACCTGCCAAAGCAAAGGAGGCCCGCAATGACCGATAGCCGCACTTTGGGACAACGTGTCCCGAAGGAGGGCTTGTTTCTCATGGACGGCATCGAGGGCTTGCGTTCTTTGCCAAAACATAGCGTGGATATGCTGCTGACCG
>OIAW01000118.1_pt1 | contig 8041 bp, 8 predicted proteins | sample 1580891 | NCBI WGS metagenome assembly OIAW01 (sample SAMEA3882543, study PRJEB24775) | human gut metagenome | biome: human-associated habitat; feature: intestine environment; material: feces | place: Netherlands | collected 2009/2010
ACGTTCTTTCTTTTCTTTCAGAAAAAGAAAAGAAAGAACCAAAGAAAAGAAACCTTAACGGATAAAGAAAACAGGAGCGGGCTAAAGGGCGGCCGCCGTTGTTTCCGGGGCGGCTAAAACAGCGAACGGATGATCAGCAACAGGCCGAAGAGGATCATCGGCACGCCGGCAAACGCGCCGACGAGCGTGCAGGCCAGCAGCACGCCGGCGACGACCAGCAACAGCCCGATCAACAGCGTGAGCAGCTTGCCCGCGGCGAGGAAAATGACGCCGATCAGGCTCCACAGCATACGGAGCGGCCATGTCAGGACGCGGAACATGCGGGGGTCCTCCTTCAGACGGTTTTCCAGCAGTATACCACAGTTTACGCCTCCGGGGCGGTTTTTCACACAAATTTTATCCAATCCCAATCAAAACTTAATCCCCGGTTGCATCTGCCGGCAAAATCCGGTACAATGGTGCGCGCCCCTTGAGGGGGCGGGAGGAGACCATGAACCGCAATTCGGTAGCCGGGATCGGCCTGTTGGGAAAATCGTTCTGGCGCACGCTGCTGCCGCTGGCGCTGCCGATCGCGCTGCAAAACCTGCTGATGACGTCGTTCCGGCTGGTGGATACGCTGATGATCGGCACGCTGGGGGATGTTTCCATCGCGGCGGTCGGGCTGGCGGGGCAGGCGTCCTTCCTCGTGGAACTGGTGGCGTTCGGCATGGCGTCGGGCAGCGCGGTGTTCATCGCCCAGTTTCATGGCGCGGGGGATATCGACGGCATTCATCGCGCGTTCGGCGCGACGCTATTGTTCGGACTGCCGTTCGGGCTTGTGGCGGCGGTGGTGTGCTTCGCGTTCCCGGATCGCGTCATGGCGCTTCTCACCGATGACCCGGCGCTCATCGCGGAGGGCGCGCGCTACCTGACCTATGCGTGCTGGTCGTACCTGTCGCTTGCGGTCTTCCAGTCCATGTGTACGACGCTGCGCAGCACCGAGCAGGTGCGCCTGCCGGTCTCCAGCAGCGCCATCTGCGCCGTGGCGAACGCGGCGTTCAACTATGTGTTCATCTTCGGCTTTGCCGGCCTTGCGCCGATGGGCGTGGCGGGCGCCGGGCTGGCCACGGCAATCACCTCGGCGCTCAACCCGCTGATCATCTATCTGGCGTCCCGTGCGCAGCGCAACATCCTCATCGCGCCCTGGAAAAAACTGTTTGACCTGCGTGGGTTTCTTGGGATCTACTGGCGGCGCGTGCTGCCCGTGCTGTGCAACGAGCTGCTCTGGTCGCTGTCCATCGTGGGGCTGAACATGGTGCTCGGCCGCATGGGTACGGAAAACTATGCGGCGCTTACGGTCGTGCGCACGGTGGAAAACATCGTGTTCGTGTTCTTCGTGGGGATCTGCAACGCCTGCAACATCCTTGTGGGCAAGCGCATCGGCGAGGGCGACATCGAGGGGGCAAAGCTGGCGTCGCGCCAGTTCCTGTGGCTTGTGCCGGTGTTCGGCGTGGTGCTCGGGGCGCTCGTGGTGGCCCTGCGAAGCCCGGTGCTCAGCCTGTTTAAGATGTCCGACGCGGCGCGCGAGGCGGCGATGGTCATGCTGCTGGTCTATGCGGCGGACGTGAGCATCCGCAACGTGCCGTACCTGTGCGTGGTGGGCATCTTCCGGGCGGGCGGGGATACGCGGTTCGGGCTCATCGGCGACGTGGCGGTGAACTATGGCCTCGTGCTGCCGGCGGTGCTGCTGTGCGGGCGCGTGCTTGACGTATCGTTTCTGTTGACGTACGTGGTCATGCTCGCGGTGGACGACGCCGGCAAGCTCATCCTGTATCTGCCGCGGTTTCGCTCGATGAAATGGATTCAGCCCGTGGCCGGCGGCGCGCGCGGGCAGGCCGGCCTGGCGGACGGCGCGGCATAGGGCGGCTTTGCCGGCCGCGCTTTGTTTTGGCCCATGGGGTTCCCCGGCGGGCCAAATTGTGATATGCTCAAAAAAACGGCGCCCGGCGGGCGGCGTAACCTACCGAAAGGGGCGGATCGCATGCGGATCAAATGGTACGGACATTCCTGTTTTTTGCTGAGCACGGACGGCGGCACGCGCGTGCTGACCGATCCCTGCGCGCCCGAGACGGGCTACCGGCTCGCGGACATCGAGGCGGATGTGGTGACGTGCAGCCACGGCCATTACGACCATAACTACATCGCCGCCGTGCGCGGCGCCCCGCAGGTCGTGGATACGGCGGGCGGGCATGTGCTCGGTGCGGGCGGGGGAAGCATCACGGGCGTCCCCACATGGCACGACGGCGACGGCGGCGCTAAGCGCGGGGCAAACCTCGTGTTCATCCTTGAGGTGGACGGCCTGCGCGTGGTGCATCTGGGCGATCTTGGGCACGTGCCGGACGCGGCGCAGGCCGCCGCCATCGGCCGGCCGGACGTGCTGTTCCTCCCCGTTGGCGGCACGTATACGATCGATGCGGCGGGTGCGGTGCAGACGGCGGCGCTGCTGCGGCCGCGGCGCATCGTGCCCATGCATTACCGCACGGAGCGGCTGACCTTCCCGCTGGACGGGCCGGAGCCGTTTCTTGCGGCGCTGGCTGCGCGCGGCGTGCCGGTGCGGCGGCTTGAAGGAAACGAATGCGAGTTGGCCGCCCCCGTGCCGGAGGGGCCGGAGTCGCTGTTGTTTGCCTGCCCGATGGAATGAGGGAAGGCGCGCGGGGCAAGGCGGCTGGGCGTGTGACGCGTTGCGTTTCGGGGACAGGCGTGGAGGCGCGCCCTGCCATGACCGGCGGGGCGCGCTTTTTGTCCGGCGGCGTGGGAGAAGCGCCGCACGGCGATGGCGGGAAGAAAAAGCGCCGCTGAACGAACGGAGAGCGGAAACAGGCGGAAAAATTCAGGGAAAGGACAAAAACATCTCGCCAGCGGATAGAAAAGAGAAAAACAATCTGCAACAAAAAAAGACGCTTCGTGACACCTTCGATAATAAAAAAGGGGGAGAATTTGCACGCCGGCTTTTGTAATTGCCAACCGGATCGATTGGATTCAAAGGGGCATGGAGTCGTGTGCCATACAGGCGCCGGCGCCGTTGTGAAAGCCAACGATCCGACCGTTCGGGAGGGGTCGCAAAAGGCAAACGGGGGGAAGGGGGAGGAAGCAGAGCCGCAGCCGCGGCGTACGAGAGTTTTTGCAGGGGGAAAAGAGCGTTGGGAAAGCGCGCTGCGGCAATGGGCGCCTCTTGATCGACGACCGGCAAGGACAAGGCTTCCCGCCCGCCCTTCTACGCCGCTCTGCGGCGCTTTTTTCTGCCGGCCCCCGCGCGCGATTCCCTTCCGCCGCCTTGTCCGGGAAAAAAACGGCGGCGGGCGGACAAAAAGGGCTTGCCCGCGCCGCCGCGCGGGGGTACAATGATATTGTGGCTGGATAGGGCCATCCCGGCGGGCGGCCCGCCCGCGGATGCGCCCGAAACGGCGGCCCGCCCAAGCGGAGACCCGGTGTGGAAATCCGGGGCGGCGCCGCGGAAACGGCAACCCCAGGCGACAGCCCGGAGCGGCCGTTCCGGAAGGCGGACATCCCCGGAGGCGGGGGCAATCTTGAGAAAGGAGCACCGATATGGACGCCAGTCCCAGTCCCAGACGAACCCAGTCGACCCCAAAACGGGCGGCGTCCGCCGGTCCTGGCGCGCGCCGTCCCTGAACGACAGGAGGCATAGCCATGATCGATCGCGTGCTGCAGCTGCTTGAGCAGCGGCATTACGGCGAGCTTCGGGAACTGCTGGAAACGCTGCACGTTGCCGATATCGCCGATCTGTTTTCCGAAATCGAGGAGCGGGAGCTGCGGCTCCGCCTGTTCCGCCTGCTGCCAAAGGACAGCGCCGCGGAGACCTTTTCGTACATGGACCCGGACATCCAGCAGGATATCATCGAGTCCATCACCGATGTGGAACTCAAGCGAATACTGGACGACATGTTCCTCGACGACTGCGTGGACCTCATCGAGGAGATGCCGGCCAACGTCGTGCAGCGCGTGATGCGCAACTCTTCTGCGGAAAACCGCAAGCTGATCAACCAATACCTGCAATACCCGGAGGACAGCGCGGGGAGCCTGATGACCAACGAATACGTCTGCCTCAAGCAGGGCATGACGGTCGCCGACGCGCTCGCCGCCATCCGGCGGGACGGCGTGGACAAGGAGACGATCGACAACTGTTATGTTGTCTCGACCGACCGCCGGCTCGAAGGGGAGGTCACGTTGCGCCAGCTCGTGCTGTCGGACCCGGCTGCGCCCATCACCGAGCTGATGGATGACAACGTACACTCGTGCCACACGCACGACGACGAGGAACAGATCGCGCAGGCGTTCACGCATTACGACCTGCTGGCCATGCCGGTGGTGGACAACGAAAACCGGCTCGTCGGCATCATCACGATCGACGACGCGGTGGACGTCATCCAGGAGGAGAACACGGAGGACTTTGAAATCATGGCCGGCATGGCGCCGTCGGAGGACACGTACCTCAAGACACCCGTGCTCACGCTGGCCAAAAACCGCATCGTTTGGTTGCTGGTGCTCATGCTGTCAGCCATGGTGACCGGCGCGCTGCTCCAGCACTACGAGGCGGCCATCTCTGCGCTGCCGCTGCTGGTTTCGTTCATTCCCATGCTGATGGACACCGGCGGCAACGGCGGGTCGCAGGCCTCGACCATGGTCATCCGCGGTCTTGCGCTCGACGAGATCCGCCCGGCCGATCTGCTCACCGTGTGGTGGAAGGAGGCGCGGGTGGCGCTGCTATGCGGCGGCGTACTTGCGGCGGTCAACTTTCTGCGCATCTGGGTCCAGTATGGGGATGTGGGGATTGCGGCGGTCGTGGCGCTGACGCTCATCTGCACGATCTTCATTGCCAAGTCGCTCGGCTGCCTGCTGCCCATGGCGGCGAAGAAGCTCCGGCTTGACCCGGCACTGATGGCCTCGCCCCTGATCACGACGATCACGGACGCCTGCTCGATCCTCGTGTTCTTCCAGTTCTCCACGCTCATCCTCGCCGACCGGCTGTAGGGAAAGGAAGGCTTCGGCATGGAACTGTTTGAGACGCACATGCATCTGCTCGATGAGCGGTTCGACGACGACCGCGACGCGGTGGCGGCGGCGCTGCCGGCGGCGGGCGTCACGCGCGCGCTGGAGGCCTGCTGTACGGCGGCCGATCTCGACCGGGTGATCGCGCTTTGTGAGGCGTGGCCGCATATCTGGGGCAGCGCCGGGGTTCACCCGCACAGTGCGGCGGCGTGGGACGCGGCGGCGGCGGACGCCGTCGTGCGCGCGCTCGCGCATCCGCGCATCGTGGCCGTGGGCGAGATCGGGCTCGATTATCATTATGATTTTGCGCCGCGCGCCGCGCAGCAAAACGCTTTTGCCGATCAGCTGGACATCGCCGCCGCGCACGGCGTGCCCGTGCTCATCCACGACCGTGAGGCGCACGGCGACTGCCTGGCGCTGCTGCGCGCCCGGCGGGGCCGGGTCGCCGGCGTGATGCACTGCTTTTCCGGCAGCTACGAGACGGCGCGGGAGTGCGTCGATCTCGGGCTGTACGTCGCCTTCGGCGGGGCGTTGACGTTCAAAAACGCGGCCACCCGGCGGGACATCGCCGCGAGGCTGCCGCTGGAGCGTCTGCTCATCGAGACGGATTGCCCGTATATGACGCCGGAACCGTTGCGCGGCCAGCGCAACGATCCCCGTCTCGTGCGCCTGGTTGTGGAGGCGCTTGCCGCTGCGCGCGGCGAGGAGGTCGAGCGCGTTGCCGCCGCTACAACGTGCAACGCGCGCGCGCTGTTCGCCCTCTGACCGGGCGGGTCATCCCGCAATCAGGCCGTACGCCAGATTGGCTGCGCCGCAGAGCGCCATAACCAGGATCGGGTTCCAACGCAAGCGCCGCAGCACAATCAACGCCGCCGCAAACAGCACGAGGGCGGGCGCGCACAGCGCCGGGAGCGAGAACGCCTGCCCGTCAAACGCCACCTGGCCGAGAATGGACAGCCCGGCCGCCGCGATCAGCGCGACGACCGCCGGGCGCAGGCTGGACAGCACTTCCTGCAGCACCGGCAGCCCCCGATAGCGGTAATAGATCCGCGCAAGAACGGAAACGATCACACAGGAGGGCAGGATGCAGCCGAACGTGGCCGCCAGCGCGCCGCCGATGCCCGCGATGCGGATGCCGACGAACGTGGCGGCGTTGACGGCGATCGGTCCGGGCGTCATCTCCGCGATGGTCACCAGATCGGCAAACTCCCCCATCGTCAGCCAGGCATACCGCTCTACGACCTGGCTTTGGATCAGCGGCATGGCCGCATAGCCGCCGCCGATGCTGAACAGCCCCACCTGCAAAAAGCTCACGAACAACTGGAACAGCGTCACGGCTGCGCCTCCCCCCTGCGCCGCCGCCGCAGCGCCTGCCCGACGCCTACGAGCGCGGCGGCGAGAATGATGAACACCACGTTGACGTTAAAGAAAAAGCTGGCCACGAACGCCGCCGCCATTACGGCGAGGGAAAGCGGCGACCGCTGCCGCAGGATCGGGCCGCCAAGGTTGCAAACCACATCCAGGATTACGGCGGCCACGCCCGCCTGCATGCCTTTGAGCGCCAGCGCGACATAGCGGTTGGCGGCGAACGCATGATAGAACAGCGAGACGGCCGAAAGGATGAGCATTGGCGGCAGGATCGTGCCGAGGGTGGCGACCAGCATCCCGGCAAAGCCCGCCACGCGCCAGCCGACGAGGATGGCGGCGTTGACGGCGATCGCGCCGGGCGAGGACTGCGCCAGCGCCGTGAGATCGAGCATCTCCTGTTCGTCGATCCAGTGCAGCCGGTCTACGAACCGGCGCTTCATGAACGTCACGATGACAAAACCGCCGCCGAACGTGCAGGCGCTGATGTAGAGCGTGGCGAAGAAAAGCTGCGCGAGCGTGCGCCGGCGGCCCGCTCCGCCCGCGGCCGGGCCGCCGGGAACGTCCCAGCGCTCGCCCGTCCCGGCGGGAGCCGCCGCATCGCCGGCCCGCAAAGCCGCTTCCGGCGCGTCGCATCGCTCGTCCTTCCCGCCGTCGGGGGTGCCGTTCCGATCCGCGCCGGCCCGCAGAGCCGCTTCCGGCGCGCCGCATCGCTCATCCTTCCCGCCGTCGGGCGTGTCGTTCCGAACCGCGCCGGCCTGCAGGCGTGCGGCTGCATCCGGTTTCTCCTCCATAATTGTTCACCCCATTCCATTCTATCGCTTGCACAGCGGGATGTAAAATGCTATTGTTATATGGATTTGATAACCAAAACGGAATACAAGGGGGAGAGAGGCTTGACGATCCGCCACCTGAGGGTTTTTGTCGCCGTCTGCCGGGCCCGAAGCGTCACGCGGGCTGCGGAGGCGCTGCATATGACGCAGCCGGCCGTCACGCGCGCGGTGCAGGAGCTGGAACGATACTACGGCGTGCGCCTGTTCGAGCGGATCAACCGCCGCCTTTCGCCCACGGCCTGCGGGGAGCGGTTTTATGCGCAGGCGCTGCACATCGTGGATTCGTTCGACGGCATGGAGCGGGGATTGCGCAACTGGGAGGAGCACGGCGTCCTGCGCGTGGGCGCGACGATCACGCTCGGCACCGTACTGCTGCCGGAGGCGGTTGCCGCATTTCAGCGGCAGCACCCGGGCATGCGCGTGGAGGCGCGCGTGGCCAGGGGGGAGGAGATCCGGCGCGCGCTGCACGACAACCGGATCGACCTTGCGTTGATTGAGGGCGGGGCGGCCGATGACGATCTGGTGCAGGAGCCGCTTTCGCAGGATCGGCTCGTGCTCATTACGCCGCCGGACGACCCGTTGCTTAAGCGCGAACGGTTGCTGCTTGCGGACCTGCGGGACTGCCGCCTGCTGCTGCGCGAAACCGGCAGCGCCGGGCGCGCGTTGCTCGAGCACGTGTTCGCCGTACACGGCGTGCCGCTCGTGCCGCTCTGGGAGAGCGCCAGCACGCGCGCGCTCGTGCAGGCGGTCGCGGCGGGGCTCGGGATTGCCTTCCTGCCGGAGCGGCTCGTGCGCGA
>OIAW01000121.1_pt1 | contig 7725 bp, 8 predicted proteins | sample 1580891 | NCBI WGS metagenome assembly OIAW01 (sample SAMEA3882543, study PRJEB24775) | human gut metagenome | biome: human-associated habitat; feature: intestine environment; material: feces | place: Netherlands | collected 2009/2010
CAGGAGTAATATCGAGAAATACAAAAACAGAAAACAAATTAATTAACCAACTACTCCTAGCAACAATTCCACGTGGACTTATTTAATCAAGTTTAACTGTGGTAAAGAAGCCGGTACAAGCAAGAGAATCCGACCGAACCCAATAGCAGCATTTTCAAAAGTAGGAATAAATGCAGCAGAACCCCAAGCTGGATTACCTTGTTCATTAATAATTAAGCTATCTCCTTTAGATACTCCATCTAAATTAGGTAAATGTTTAAGTCCTTCTGCAAGTTCATTTAGTATATGCTTGTTAAATCTTAACAAGCCATTATACATCTCTACTAAATTAAAATTCATATTAAGCTTGTTCTAGAGCATCAACTCGACCATCAAGAGAATTAATATTACTAGTATTTTGATTAACTTGAGCTACAAGTCCTTTAAGAACAGTAATTATATCATCGTTTTTAGTATCATTACTAGCTTTCATGGCATTAATCGCAGCAACTATATTTGTATTTGCTTTATTAATAGTAGAATTAACAGTATCAAGTTTATTACCAATAGTAGTTTTCATACTATCAACAGCAGATTTAATACTATCTAATTTAGCATCAACTTTATCAAAATGATTATTAAGAAGAGTTTGAGTTTCATCTGATTCACTTTTATGTTGATTTTCAAACTCATCAAATTCAGCTTTAACCATTTCATGTAATTCAGTAATCTTTTGACTAATCTCATCAAGATTAACTATAACATTATTTTCTCCAAGCTCATCATGTTCTTTATTACCAGAAATACTAAGTTTAAGATTATTAATAAGTTTATTAATAGCATCTAACTTATAATTAACTCTTTTATCATCTTCCATATCTTTAGAATTTAGTTTGTTACAAATATAAATTATATTATTAATAACAAGTAGTTTAACTATATTATTAACATTTTTTTAATTAAGCAGTTTTAGAACTATTAATACCTAGATATTTAGTCCAAGTATAATGTTTACGTTTACTAATATAATTAAGATTATCATCATTAATATGAGCTTCTTCTTCAAAACTTACATCTTTATAAGCATCATGTTGTTTAATATGAAATAGTCTTATAATAAGATATTCAACACCATACCATATATAGAAAAAGATATATAACATCTCTTTCATTTGTTCTGTATGAATAGCTTCATGATTAAGTTCTTTATTACTTAATTCACCTTTAGTAAATATAATACCAAAAATATTAATAGCTTTATAACCATTAAAAGGAAAATGTTTAGTCTTAATAACTCTCATAACTTTACTATTTTGAAATTTAATATTGTAAATATTTATGTACGTTCATAGAGCCACTTTTTAGGCTCATAACAAGACTTTCATTAAATCATGTACAGTTAATCAGCTAGGTTTAAAACTAGCCAAATTCGGCAAGCTATACTCCCCGTAGAGGATGGAGCAGGCTTGAATTAGTCAATCAAACCTAGCTAATCAATCTCATATAATCTTAACCAATAGTATTATCAATATCTTTATAGCCAACTCCAAGTTTCTTTAGAATAGGACTAACAACCCAACTCCAAAACACAGGAGCAAGAACAGCACTATTAACAAGCATAATAGTATTATCATAACCAGCTGTAATATAAATACCAATCATAGCAACAATACTTATAACTAATACACATCTTTTTTGCCAAGTAGGAACTTTATTATCACCATTAAAGTAATCAATAACTTTAATAATAATATAAGTTAGAACATTAATAATAAACATAAATCCAAAGTCAAAATTACTAAGGATACCATCTACAATTACATCAATAAATTTGTCCATACTAATTTTCAATTACTTGCATAATAAATTAAGGTTTAAGTTAAAAAAATAGATTAATACTTGTAGTTTGAACTACATAATCTATAGCACTTAAACCGTTATCTTTGTTTGGTAATTAACATTAATTTAACTTTCAATAGGACTATATATTGTCAATTCACCAATTTTGTTAAGTTTAGTATATTTTATTTCACCTATTGAAGTCTTACCATCATCAGCTTTACCATTTTGTGTACCTACATAACATTGAATAGTTTGTTGTCCTCTAAATTCAGAATTACCTGCAACAAAACCAAATCTAAATTTATAGTTATCAGTGTAATTATCGTTATAAACAGTGTTATCTTCATTTAACAAAACTGTATGATATTCATAACTATAATTATCATCACTAGTTATATTAAGAGTTGGTTTATCAAGAGTTAAAGGAGTACCAGTTGTATTAACTTGATTATTCCAAACTTTATATTTATCATTAGGTTGATTTTCATACCAACAATAACCATCACGATGAATATAACCACCGCCATGACGAATTATTTTAATATTATCTAAACCAATAGTTTTATCATTAACAGGATTAATTCTAAAATATTTCACTTCATTATTAGATTTAGCAACTCTTTTAATAACTTCACCATACCAACATTCTTTATAACCACCATGTCCATCAGGCATATTAATAGTTCCATCAGCCAAAGGAAAAATATATTTTCCTCTATTATCAACATCAATTTCATTATTGTTTAATTGCCAAGCATAAACAATAACACCACCTTTATAAGCAGTACATTCAACAGTAACATGACCTCTATGTAATTCTCCATACCAATTAGCACAAAGATTCATTTTCATTATATCAGGCATTTTATCTTCAAGGTCAATCATAGATTCAATATTAAACATAACACATTCAGCACCAGATTGAGTATTATCCCCACCCCAATATAAATATGGTATTTTATTACTATACCAAGACCAACCAACAGCTACATAATTTAAACTATCAATAGGAGAATTAACATAATATGATTTAGTATCCAAATCTCGACCATCATCACTACCCCAAATATATCTAAGTTGGACACTAGTAAAATCACTAAAATGAATAACAGAAGTAGGCCAAATATGATTAACACCATCATAAACATGAGCAATATTAGTTTGACCTACTGTTCGTTTCTTAAGAGGTTTAGCAATTCCTCCTTGACGTCCAAGAGTTAAACTCATTATTCATCAATAATATTATAAGTCATTCCAGCAACCGGGGTAATAGTTGCATATTGGGTAGCAGTTCCTGTCCAAATTGGAAGACTAAGTTTATTATTATTTGCACTAGGCATAGTCATATTAACTCCACATCCATCATTAATAGCTTTTTGAATCTTATCAAGATTAACACTATTAGTAATAGTTTGATTTATTTCTTCTTTAAAGTTATTGAATGTATCATTAGTAACATATCCATTAAGTAAATTATTAACTTCTTGTTTACTATAAGTTTCACTTTTAGTATAGTAATTATCAAACATGTTATTAATTTCTTCTTTGGTATATCCTTCCATAGCAGAAGTATCACCCATTACTCTCCATTCAGTACCATTCCAATAACAAATATTTCCATTACGATATTCAATCTGACCTTTAGCCCAATTACTACAAGTTACATTAGGAAGATATTCAGACTCTTGACCTATCATACCAGCAAGTTTACAACCGTTTAAATCAATAGTACCATTTTCAATAATACCACCTTCAAATACAAGTTCACAACCAGCAGGCATTGTAATAGTTTTACCACTTAAATCAAAAGCATAACGAATAATATAACGAGTATTTTCTTCGTTAAGCATATCTTGAGTAAGAACAGCTTTATAATTAAGATAAATATTATTCTTAACTTGAACTAGATTTTCTTCATTAAAATAATATTTGATATTATCTACTGAATTAATATATATAATACCAAGTCTTGGACGTTCATCAGAAAGACAAGTATTATAAATATTATAATTTTCACTATTTCCATAAACAGGAGTGTTGACCCCCCGTAGAGGATGAACTCTATCAGTAGGTTCTACAATAGTCCATCTAGTATAATAATTATAAAAACCAACTCCATCATGAATAGTCTTAACTCTAAGAACAAATAATTTATGATATGTATCATAATAAATACCAGCAGTATTATCTAAATCTGTTCTAATAACTTCATATTTATCAGTATTAAGAATTATTTGACCATATTGTTCACAATAAGTATCGTCAAGAAAACCATCAAATAAAAGCTGTTCTACATTACTTGCATCATCCTCCACGGGGAGTAAGACCTTGCGAATTATTTTATATCCTTTACCGCTTTTATATTCAGGTTCATAAGGTCTATCTTTAAGACTAAGACGATTAACATTACAACAACCCGAACTTAATCTTATAGTAATATCTTCTTCATCAGGATAATTAATAATATTAACTTTACCATTTCCTGCAATCATTTGTTTAAGAGCTTCATTAAGCATGTCCCAATCAATAGTTCCATCAGCAATAGGAATTTTAGCTCCACTTTCTTCAAGATACTTCTCACTAAGAATTTTTGTCCAATTATCATCAGAAACCCAACTAGTTTCAACACCAGCTTGAAGATTACTACCTATATAACTTTCAGTTACAGAAAGATTATGTTCAGCATCATAATAACTAATAGTTAGACTATTACGTCTAAAAATAGCAGGAACAGCTTTACGAGTATTAACTCTAGTTCCTTGATATGGAATCCATAAATGATTAAATCTAGAAAGAACAACAGTTAAATTATTGTTTGTATCTTTGTCAAGAATATTTTGAAGATAAGTAATAGGAAATACTTTATCATAATTATTCTGACTTAGTTTTTCATATAATTGTTTATCATTCATAGCTATATAATTAATTTGAATAATTTTAATAAGTAAATAAACAATATAGTTATCACTAACATTAGCTCTACTGGCACTAGTTGATATAGTGGCTGTTCCACCTGTTGCACCAATACTAGTTTTATCAGCACTAATATTAATTGTCCAAGCAGACCAATTACCATAAACTTTAGCACCAGCAGATTGTGTTATAGTAATAGACTTAGAAACACTATTGCTAGTAGCAGTAATAGTTATACTACGACTATTTGTTGTAGTATTATTACTAGCAGTAACAGTTTTACCACTTAAAGTAAATCCACCAGCACTACCACTAAGTGTAGGTGTAGCAGTTTCTGTATCAGTATGTGTAGTACCAACTCCATTCCAAGTCCAAGTACGAGAACGACTAGCATTAGTAGTTATTGTTGATGTTCCCCCACTTGCAGCTATCGTTTGCGTGCTTGCCGAGATAGAAACAGTCCAAGCAGACCACGCTGAATACACTTTTGCGCCTGCCTGCTGCGTTATCGTAACCGTTTTGGACAATCCTACATAACTAGCTGTAAGTGTTGCTGAACGGGCTGAAACGCTTTCGTTTGATGTCAATTTTATTTGATTTCCACTAAGACTAGCACTACCACTAATACTAAGAGTAGGAGTAGCAGTTTCACTATAAACAGTACCAGTGTTATTCCATTTATAAGTTCTACGGGCAACATTAGCAGTAATAGTTCTAGTGCCGCCTTTAGCTTCAACACTAATTCCATCAGTTTGTAAATCTAATACCTAATTAGTATAAACTTTAGCTCCAGCAGCTTGATTTAAAGCAGCACTAACTTCTTTAGTTTGTTTATTTTCTAAAGTAAATATAACAGTTAAAGTTCCACTTTTAGTATTAGTAGATTCATTATTAGGTATAGTTAATACATTATTACTTATACTACCTAAAGTAGTAGAACTAGTAAAGCTAGCAGTAAGATTAACAACAGTTTCAATCCAAGTTCCAGCATAAGTAGAACCCTTGGTTATACTCCCCGTGGAGGATGCATAATCAGTTCTCTTATATCCACTTTTAACAGAACTAGTAGGAAGTTTTAAATCATAACTTCCACCTGTATTAGCAATACTACTATCAACTACTGTTAATGTACTAGTATCATATATACTAGCTTTACTACCTTTAAACGTAACAGTATAACTATCTTTAGCTTCTGTATCATCAATTAATACAACTAACTTACCATTAGTTATAACTCCTTTTTCTATTCCATCAAATAAAACTTTAACTCCATCAGTAGGAAAAGTAACAGTATAAGATATAAATTCTTGTTCCCATTCTAATTCTATATTATGAGTTATAGGTAAATAACCGCTATTACCACTAATAGTTTGAGATTTATAATGTTCAGCAGTAATATTAGCAGTATAATCAGTTTTAACAGGAATAGTAAATACAAATTTAGTATTATTTTCACTTATAACAGGAGTATAACCATTAATAGTAACAGTCCCGGAAACATTCAATTTAAACGTAATAGTAACTTCAGTATTCTCTGGATAAACAAGTTTAGAACCTTGATATATTTCAAATACATTTATACTACCAAGTTTAATATCATGTATTCCAATATCTCCTCGATATATAGCCATAACTTAAGCGTCTGATTTAACTATATAAGTAGTATTGTTATCTTTTTGTGCAATAGCTGCATATTGAACAGCAGTACCAATCCATATTTTAGGATTAACTATTGGCTCAATAGTAAGATTAGATAATCTATAAAGAGTTTGGTCAACTATTTGAATAGTATTATAAGTATAAGCTCCTGTGTTATCAATAGTAACATGTCCTATATATGTATCTGCATCCCATACTATTACAATTACACTACCACTAACTCTAACACTATATTTTCCATTATCATCATAAAATATAGAATTAGGTTTATTAATGGCAGAAGTAAATCCATTAAAATTAGTAAATATAGAATTTATAGCAGTTAATACTTCTCCTTCAGTAGCACTATTAAGTATTTTAGTAATTATAGCTCCAATATTATAATTATTAACAAGAGAAAGACTACCTATAGCTACAAAAGTATTAATACTTTTTGTTTCTTCACCACCAACTCTAGCTATACCTTTATCCCAACTTAAATCAATTTTATTAATTCCACCAGCAGAAAAATAAGTAATTGTAGCACTAATATCGTTACTGCCTACAATAATTTTATCAAAATTAATTCTACTATTATTGTTATCAACAGCAATAATACTTCCGCCTTTTAATAGTATTTCTTTAACTTCATCAAAAGTTTTATCACAAGTAAATTCTTTTTGTCCACTAGTATATATTCCAGTAGGAACAGTAATAACTACACCATAAACAGGAATAAATCCTTCAGGTGTACTTTTTCTTTCATATAATTGTTGATTAATATCTTGCATAACTTTATAAACTTTAAATGGTGGCACTTATTCAGTACCACCATGATTAATATTAAGTTGTTTTCTTTTTAATAACAAGTTCATAACCAGCAGGAATTAAAGCTTTAATAGCATCAGCAATAGCTTTGTCAACTTCTGCTTTAGTATAAGTATTTTCTACTGTTGGTACATTATCAAACTTATTATTAATTTCTTCTTTAGTATAAGTATTATTAGCAAGTTCAGTAATCTGATTAGGTAAAGTTTCATCAAGTTTAACTTTATCAGCAGCAGACATAACACCATTAGCAGTTTTACTAGCATTATTTAAAACAATGGCAACAGGATTTGGAGTATTATATAAATTTGTATCATTATTTTTAATAGATTTACTATATACAATTTTAAGTCCTTCTGCTGTTTGTTCAACTCTATCTAGTCTACTAACAAGTTCATTAGATAAACTATTGACAATATCAGTAGTTTTCTTACCTTTACCGCCATCGTAAGCAGTACCTGTAACTTCACCTAAAGCTAAAGTTTCAGATATAACTGCATATTTAGTTCCAGACCAACGATAAGT
>OIAW01000131.1_pt1 | contig 7212 bp, 5 predicted proteins | sample 1580891 | NCBI WGS metagenome assembly OIAW01 (sample SAMEA3882543, study PRJEB24775) | human gut metagenome | biome: human-associated habitat; feature: intestine environment; material: feces | place: Netherlands | collected 2009/2010
GCCGGGTACCTCCCGCACCAGCACCTCGCCGCCGAAATCCTCGCACCGGAAGCCGTATCGCTCCAGCAGGGGCAGCTGCTCCAGCACCGCCGCGCAGTCCTCCGGCGGCAGCTCCACCGCCAACGGCTCCAGCAGGGTCTGGGTCATCACCGGCTCCGCGGCGGCCTTCAGCGCGTCAAACCGCACCCGCTCATGGGCGGCGTGCTTGTCGATAAGCCACACGTTCTCCTGCTCATCCTCGCAGATGATATAGGTCCGCAGCACCTCCCCGGCGATGCGCCAGGGGGCCTCATGCGGCGGCTCCAGAGTCACCTGCTCCGGCAGGGATACCGTCTCCTGTACAGGCGGTTCTTCCCGCACAGGCGCCGGTTCCTGCGGCTCCGCCGCACCGGCCGGTCCGGGGCGGCGGGCCGGGCAGTATAGCTGCCCAGCGGCGGCTTCTCCGGCTGGGGCTTCTGCTGCTGCCGGAACTCCTGGGCGGTCATGGTCCGGTAAAAGGGCTTTTCCTCCTGCCGGGCGGGCTGTTCCGCCCGGTTCAGGGCGTCCATGACGGTATAGTACACCGCGTCAAAGGCGGTTTTGTCGGATACGAATTTCACCACGGTCTTGGCCGGATGCACGTTCACGTCCACCCGGTCCTCCGGCAGGGTCAGATGCAGCACGCAGCCGGGGAACTTCCCCTTCAGCAGCCGGTTGCGATAGGCCTCCTCCACGGCGGCGGTCAGCAGCTGGCTCTTCACCAGCCGCCCGTTGACAAAGAACAGCTGCCGCGCCCGGGTACCGTGTCCCGCGGCGGGACTGCTCACAAAGCCGCTGGCCCGCACATCGCCGCTGCCGCCGTCCACCTCCAGCAGGCTTTTGGCAAAATCCCGGCCCAGGGCAGCGTAGATCGCTGACAGCAACTGCCCGTCGCCGGGGGTGTGCAGCACCTCCTGCCCATCCCGCAGCAGCTTGAAGGACACCTCCGGATGGCTGAGCGCCAGCTGTGTCACCACAGCGGCAGCCGCCGCGCCCTCGGCACTGTCCTTTTTCATGAATTTCATCCGCGCCGGGGTGTTGTAGAACAGGTCCCGCACGCACACGGTGGTGCCCTCCGGGCACCCGGCGGCCGTGACCTCACCGGGCACGCCACCCTCCAGATGCAGGGACGCGCCGCTGTCGGCGCCCCGCGCACGGGAGAAAATATCCAGCCGTGACACGGCGGCGATGGCCGCCAGCGCCTCGCCCCGGAAGCCCAGCGTCCCGATAGCCGCCAGGTCCTCCGCCCGGCGCAGCTTGCTGGTGGCGTGGCGCAGAAACGCGGTAGGCAGCTGCTCCGGCGCGATGCCGCAGCCGTTGTCCGTCACCCGCAGGTACGTCATGCCGCCGTGCTCCAGCTCCACGGATACGGCGGACGCCCCGGCGTCCAAAGCGTTCTCCAGCAGCTCCTTGCACACGCTGGCGGGGCGCTCCACCACCTCGCCGGCAGCGATGAGATCGGCGATATGGGCAGGCAGTTGTTGTATCTGCGGCATGGTATTCACTCCTTTTCTATTGCAGCTTGCTCTTCAGTTCATACAGCAGGTTCAGCGCCTCCAGGGGGCTCAGCGCGTCTACCTGCGTCCGGCGGATGATATCCGCCACGGCGCCCTCGGCCATGCCCTCCAGGGATACCTGGTCCTCCCGCGCCGCCGGGGTGTGGGGCTGCCGGGGCTGGCTCTCCAGCTCCCGCAAGATCTCCCGCGCCCGCTTGAGCACCGTGTCCGGCAGGCCTGCCAGCTTGGCTACCTCGATGCCGTAGCTCCGGTCCGCACCGCCGGGGACGATCTTCCGCAGAAAGACGATATCCTCGCCCCGGGCGTGGACGGCCACGTTGTAGTTCCGCACGTTGGGCAGCTCCTGCTCCAGCGTGGTCAGCTCATGATAATGGGTAGCGAACAGCGTCTTGGCCTTCAGCTTCCCGGCGCAGTGCTCCAGCACCGCCCGGGCAATGGACATTCCGTCGAATGTAGACGTACCCCGGCCGATCTCATCCAGAATGAGCAGGCTGTTCTTCGTGGCGCAGCGAAGCAGCTCCGACACCTCGGTCATCTCCACCATGAAGGTGGACTGTCCCGCCGCCAGGTCGTCGCTGGCGCCGATGCGGGTGAAAATGCGGTCCACCACGCCGATGTGCGCCCGCTGGGCGGGGACAAAGCACCCCACCTGGGCCATCAGCACGATCAGCGCCACCTGGCGCATATAGGTGGACTTACCGGCCATGTTGGGACCGGTGATGATGGCCACCCGGTCCTCCTTTGCGCCCATGTGGGTGTCGTTGGGCACGAAGAACGCGTCGCCCCGCACCTTTTCCACCACCGGATGGCGTCCCGCCGTGATCTCGATGACCCCGGACTCGTCCACCTCCGGCCGACAGTAGTGGTTCTGGGCCGCCACCTCGGCAAAGGCGCACAGCGTGTCCAGCTGCGCGATCAGCGATGCCGCCAGCTGCACCCGCGTCACCTGTCCCGCCGCCTCTGTCCGCAGCGCGGCGAACAGGTCGTATTCCAGCGCCGCGTCCCGGTCATGGGCGGTAAGCACCTCATGCTCCAGGTCCTTCAGCTCCTGAGTGATATAGCGCTCGCCGTTCACCAGCGTCTGCTTGCGTATGTAGTCCGCCGGCACCTGGTCCTTAAAGGAGTTGCTCACCTCGATATAGTACCCGAACACCTTGTTGTACCCCACCTTCAGGGTACGGATGCCGGTCTTTTCCTTCTCACGGGCCTCAAGCTGCGCGATAAACCCCTTGCCGCCGGAGAGTATCCCCCGCAGCCGGTCCACCTCATCGTCATAGCCCTCGCGGATCATGCCGCCCTCCCGGACGGAGAACGGCGGCTCGTCTACCAGCACGGCGGCAATGCGCCCGCTGATGTCCTCCAGCGTCTCCAGCTGCTCGTCCAGCTTTCCCAGCACCCCTGTCCGGAACGGCGTCAGGCACCGCTTGACCTCCGGCAGGTGCTCCAGCGCCGCCCGCAGATTCACCAGGTCCCTGGCCCCGGCGGTGCCGTAGACGATCCGGCTCATCAGCCGTTCCATGTCGCCCATGCCGGTCAGGGCCAGCCGCAGCTCCTGGCGGCCCACGGTGTTGTCCGTCAGCGCCGCCACGGCATTCAGCCGCCGGTCGATGGCCGCCACGTTCAGCAGCGGCTGCTGCAGCCACATCCGCAGGTTCCGCGCGCCCATGGGCGTCTTGGTCTTATCCAGCACCCACAGCAGGCTGCCCTTCTTCTCCTTGCCCCGCAGCGTCTCCGTCAGCTCCAGATTGCGCCGCGCCGTCAGGTCCAGCTCCATGAACTGCCCCGTCCGGTACCACTCCAGCTTATCCAGCTGCTTCACGTCGGTCTTCTGCGTCTCGTAGAGATACGTCAGCAGCCCGCCCAGCGCCAGCAGCGGTGCGCTCTCATTCCGGGGCAGGTCCCGCAGCGCCGCCTCGCCGAATTGCAGCCGCACCTTCTTCTCCGCGTCCGACACGTCGAACCGTCCCTCCGCCAGCCTCTCCCGCCGGCAGGAAAAGCGCTCCTCCAGCGCGGCGGTCAGCGCCGGGTCGTCATAGGCCGCGGCGTTCATCACCGCCTCCGCCGGGGCGAAGCGCCCCAGCTCGTTGATCAGCCCCGTCAACCGCTGCGCCCCGGTGAACGCCGTCACCTGGGCCTGCCCGGTGGAGATGTCCGCCGCGCACAGTCCCGCCGCCGTGTCTGTCAGATACACGCCGCACAGATAGTTGCTGCGTCCCGCGTCCAGGCATGCCTCGTCCAGCACCGTGCCGGGGGTGACGGTACGGATGATCTCCCGCTTCACCAGCCCCTTGGCCAGAGCCGGGTCCTCCATCTGCTCGCAGATGGACACCTTGTACCCCTTGGCGATCAGCCGCGCGATATACCCCTCGGCGGAGTGATACGGCACGCCGCACATGGGGATGCGCTCCTCGTCGGACTTGCTCTTGTCCTTGTCCCTGGTGGTCAGGGCCAGGTCCAGCTCCCTCGACGCCGTCCGGGCGTCCGGCCCGAACATCTCGTAAAAATCACCCAACCGGAAAAACAGCAGGGAGTCGGGGTGCTTCTCCTTCTCCTCCATATACTGCCGCATCATGGGTGTCAGCTCAGCCATAGCTCGGCTCCTTTCTCCCTCCGGGAAGTCTGCGCCTTACGGCGCGGGGCGCTCAGCCCAAAAAGCCCAGCAGGCCCAGAATGCCGAAGGTGGTGTACATCAGGCACATGACCACCAGCAGAATGGTGATGATGCTGTACATGGCGCTGGTTTTCTTCGTGTGCTTGTACTTGCGGATATAGAACAGCGTGCCGCAGGTGATGCCCAGCGTCAGGGAGGACAGGTGGGTCATCACCGCGCTGTCCTTGAAGGCCGTCAGGCGCAGGATCAGGATCACCAGCACCACGGCAAACTCCGCGATCAGCGTCACATTCAGCCAGGTGGGCAGCTTCACCTTCTCCTGCTGGTTCACCTTCTCGGCCACCTTCTGGGCCATGTACGCGCCGTAGTTGCTGTTCTTCTTCTTGGAATGGATATTCTTATTGGGGTTGCCCTTGGCCTTGCGGATGGCCTCCTCCTGGTTGGCGTACTGGTTCACGTTGGCCTTGTAGCTGTTCTTTGCCATGGTTTTATTCTCCTTCTGTCGGTAGATTGGTAAGATAACACCGCAGCATATCAAAAGCGTGGTGGGCAGACAGCGTCCGGATGCGCTCCCGATCGCCGCCCAGGGTCAGATGCCGCACGGTCACGCCCTCCGGCGCGGAAAGCCCCACGAACACGGTGCCCACCGGGTTTCCCCGGTCGTCCCCGTCGGGACCGGCCAGTCCGGTGACGGACACCGCCAGGTCCGCGCCTGTCAGCACCCGGACGCCCAGGGCCATGGCCCGGGCCACCTCTGCCGACACCGCGCCGCAGCGCGCCAGCAAATTCTCCGGCACACGCAGCACCTGCTGCTTCACATGGTTCGTATAGCTGACTACGCCGCCCAGAAAGACCTGCGACGCGCCGGGGATATCCGTCAGCCGCTTGGCGATCAGTCCGCCGGTACAGCTCTCCGCCGCCGCCAGCGTCAGTCCCCGTTCCCGGCACAGCGTCAGCACCGTCTCCTCCAGCCCGGACACGTCCGCGCCGTAGAGATACGCGCCCAGCCGGGTCCTTACCTCCGCCAGCACCGGCGCCATCCGCGCCTCACAGGCACGCTCGTCCGCCCCGCGGGCGGACAGCTGCAGCATCACCTCGCCCGGCTTGGCATAGGGTGCCAGCGTCATGTCCGCCTCCCGCCGCAGCAGGTCGCCCAGCAGCTCCTGCACCTGCGGCTCCGTCAGGCCGAAGATATGCAGCGTGTGTGACCGCACCGTCTGTCCCCGGGCCTGCTCCAGCCAGGGCAGCAGGCAGTGCTCGGCCATATAGCGGCACTCATGGGGCACGCCGGGCAGCAGCGCCGCCGTGGTCTTCCCGGCGGTGAACACGCACCCTGGGGCCGTGCCCACCGGGTTGCGGAACACGGTGCACCCCGCCGGCAGATAGGCCTGCTGCATATCGCATTCCGGCATCTCCCGGCGGAATACCCGGTCGAAATACCGCCGCATATCCTCCACCACCTCCGGGTGGAGCACCAGCGGCGTGTCCAGCGCGGCGCACACCGCCGTTTTCGTCATATCGTCGTAGGTGGGACCCAGCCCGCCGGTGAACACCAGCAGCTCTGCCCGTCCCCTTGCGATGGTCACGGCCTTTTCCAGCCGCGCCGCGTCGTCGTCCACAGTGGTGTGGTACAGCACCTCCACACCGGCGGCAGTCAGCAGCCGGGAGAGAAACGCGGCATTCGTATTGGTCACGCCGCCGGTCAGCAGCTCGCTGCCCACGGCAATGATCTCCGCGGTACGGGGCATAGACGCGCCTCCTTATAGCGTAGGTTTGATCCGGATCATCTCGCGTCCGGCCATGGCCCGCTGGCACAGGCCCTCCACATCCAGCGCGCTTTCGTACTCCCGCGTCTCCTCCACGCTGGGCTTCGTCTTGGGGTGCCGGGGGGTGAACACGGTGCAGCAGTCCTCATAGGGCAGGATGGACGTGTCGAAGGTGCCGATATGGCGGGCGATCTTCACGATCTCCTCCTTGTCCATGCCGATCAGGGGCCGCAGCACCGGCATGGTGGTCACGTCCTCGCTGACGGCCAGCGCCTGCATGGTCTGGCTGGCCACCTGACCCAGATTTTCTCCGGTGACCAGGGCGCGGCATCGCAGCTCCAGCGCCAGCATATTGGCCAGGCGCATCATGAACCGCCGCATGATCAGGGTAAAGTGATCCTCCGGGCACTTGCGGCGTATCTCCTCCTGAATTTCGGTAAAGGGGATGATGAACACCGCCAGCCGGCCGCACCAGGGGGTCAACTCCTCCGCCAGCTTCAGCACCTTCTCCCGGGCCAGCTCGCCGGTATAGGGCGGAGAAGCGAAGTGGATCATCTCCAGCTGTACGCCCCGCTTGGCGATCATATAGCTGGCCACCGGGCTGTCGATACCGCCGGACAGCAGGCTCACCGCGTGGCCGCCCATGCCCAGGGGCAGGCCGCCCGCGGCGCTCTCGGCGGGGCCGTGGACGTAGGCCGCGTCCTCCCGTACCTCGATGTACACCGTCAGCTCCGGGTGGTGTACGTCCACCGTCAGATGGGGGAAGGCGTCGTGGAGCGCGCCGCCCACCCACTGGCTCAGCTGGATGGAGCCCATGGGGAAGGACTTGTCCGCCCGCTTGCTCTCCACCTTGAAGCTCTTGGCCGCGGTCAGCGCACCGCCCAGATAGGTCCTGGCCGTGTCGAAAATGGCCTCCTTGCTCTTCTCGCAGGGCAGGGCGCGGGTGATGGCGATGATGCCGAACACCTGCTTGCAGGCAGCGTAAGCCCCGGCGATGTCGCAGTTCTCCTCCGCCGGCTCCACATAGATAGTGGACTGGCGGGAATATATCTTCCACTTGCCGAACCGCTGGGTACGGCGGCGGATGTTGCTCATCAGCTTCATCTCAAAGCTGCGGCGGTTCAGTCCCTTCAGGACCACCTCGCCCAGCTTGCACAGAATGATCTCGTGCATATGGTTCTCTCCTTGTTTGTGTAGTTCTCTCCGGCACCCTGCGGCTCATCACTTGACGATGGCAGGGCGGAAAAGATGCCGCCACGGCGGCGAGATTTTTTGTCCCGCCGATGGCAGACCGACGACG
>OIAW01000140.1_pt1 | contig 7039 bp, 7 predicted proteins | sample 1580891 | NCBI WGS metagenome assembly OIAW01 (sample SAMEA3882543, study PRJEB24775) | human gut metagenome | biome: human-associated habitat; feature: intestine environment; material: feces | place: Netherlands | collected 2009/2010
TAGGCCGCCGCCTGCCGCATTTTCTCCACATCCGGATCGTAGTCCAGCAGGGTGACGTACTTCCGGTCAAACACCGGCTTCACCGGCCCGGTGTGGCAGGTGTAGCGGTAGGTCTTGCCCAGGGCGTTATAGCGGGCGTGGAAACGGGGCGCGGCCTCCTTGACCTCCCGGACAGCGATGGCGTCGGGGAGGTAGCGGTTCAGATAGTCGCGGAGGGCGTCGGGCGTCTCCGTCACGTCCAGCACCACGCTGGCGGTCATGGCCCGGGCGTGGACACCGGCGTCGGTGCGGCCCGCGCCGATGACGTTCACCGGATGGCCCTGCAGCGTGCCCAGCACGGCCTCCAGCTTCCCCTGGATGGTATCCTTGTCCGGCTGGCGCTCCCAGCCGAAGAAGCGGGAGCCGTCGTAGGCGATGGTGAGCCGGTAGTTCTGTTCCATAAAAAGATCACGCCCTTTCTGCCTTATTGTAACAGAAAGGACGTGATTTGTGAAGTGTTTTACAGCCAGCCCATCATCTGGACAAAGCTGTACAGCAGCTTCAGGCCGTAGAAGATGATGACGGCACCGCAGACCTTGTTGATGATGTTCAGCACCTTCTCGTTGAACTTACTGCCCAGCAGAGAGACAACGGTGGACAGCGTCAGGAACCAGATCACCGAGGCGGAGCCGAAGCCGCAGATGAAGAACAGATCACCGCCGTTGGTCAGGGTGGCCCGGAAGGCGCCCAGCATCATGGTGCCGTCGATGATGGCCTGGGGGTTCAGCCAGGTGACCACGAAGGCGGATCCGGCCAGCTTCCATATGGGCACGTTCACGTCCCGGCCGCCCTCCAGACTGGCCTTGGACCGCAGCAGGCCGATGCCGATATAGATGACGATCAGACTGCCCAGCCCCAGGATGACCTTTTGCAGCCAGGGCAGCGCCTGCATCAGTGCGCCGGCGCCCAGGAAGCAGGCCACACCCAAAGAGATGTCCCAGAAAATGACGATGAGCGCGGTGATGTAGACGCGGCTGCGCTTCTGCGTCAGGGCACTGTTGATGACGAACAGGTTTTGCAGGCCGATGGGCGCCACGTAGGCCAGACCCATGGTCAGCCCCTGAAGATAGATATTCATGGCTGTGATTTTCTCCTCATGCTATTTACTCCGGTTTTCTTACCTGCTATAATGATACCATAGCTTTGGAGAAATGCAAGAGCGCAGATTTTTATGGGCAAGTAAGGAGGGGCTTACCATGTCACAGGCCATGCCGCAAAGCCACTACGACTGTCCCTGTATGGAGAAATGTCCGCTGCACCACGCCATGCAGCTGATCGGCGGCAAGTGGAAGGTGCAGATCCTGTGCGCCGTGGCCAACGCCGGGGCCATCCGCTACAACGCCCTGCGGAGCAAGCTGGACGGCATCTCCAACACGGTGCTGGCCTCGGCCCTGCGGGAGCTGGAGCGCGACGGGCTGGTGACACGGCGGGAGTATCTGGAGGTGCCGGTGCGGGTGGAATACGGCCCCACGGACAGTTGCCGGGCACTGCTGCCCATTTTGGAGCAGCTCAGCGACTGGGCAGAGGCCAGGATGTGAGCTTTCGATTGGACAAATACCGGAATTTGTCTGCAAGATACATCATTTTTCACAAATTGCAGTGGGAATTATAGAGCAAATCGCGGGATTTTCGTATCAATGCCCATTGCAATCCTGCCGTAATCCAGTATAATAGGAAATGGTGAGGGTTAGTTTCTGCGCGCTGCACCCTCTGGCGCGAGAGTAAAAATGTGCGTAAGGAGTGCTGGTTCATGTATACACGGGAGATCACAGTGAAAAATGAGGTCGGTCTGCACGCCAGACCCGCGACCTATTTCATTCAGAAAGCCAACGAGTTCAAAAGCGGCATCTGGGTAGAAAAAGAAGAACGCCGCGTCAACGCGAAGAGCCTGCTGGGCGTGCTGAGCCTGGGCATTATGAAGGACACCACAGTGACACTGATCGCGGACGGCAGCGATGAGAAGGAAGCTGTGGATGCGCTGGCTGAGCTGATCGAGAACCTGGACGAGTAAACACAACGAAAGAGAGACGGCTTCGCCGTCTCTCTTTTCTTTTGCGTACGACGTACCTCCGGCGCTGCCGGGGGCACTTTTTTATCCGTGGAACTTCTCATATACCGCCCGGGCGGCCGCCTCCGGCACCACGGCGGAGAGCTGCTCGAGCGCGGCGTTTTTTACCGCGGTGACGGTACCGAAGTGCTGCAGGAGCCGCTTCTTCCGCGCCTCGCCCACGCCGGGGATGCCGTCCAGCTGCGAGCGCTTGGCGGAACGGGTGTGCTTCTGGTGGTGGTAGGCGATGGCGAACCGGTGTACCTCCTCCTGCACCGTGCCGATAAGGGCAAACAGGGCGGGTGTCTGCTGTATACCCAGCTCATGGCCCCGGGCGGTGATGAGCGCACGGGTGCGGTGGCGGTCGTCCTTGACCATGCCCAGCACGGGCACATCCAATCCGCAGCCTGCCAGCACCTGCTCGGCCACGCGGGCGTGCTCCTGACCGCCGTCGATCAGCAGCAGGTCCGGCAGAGGGGCAAACTTTTCATCGCCGTCCAGATAGCGCCGGAACCGGCGGGTGAGCACCTCACGCATGGCGCCGTAGTCGTCGGCGCCGGCGCAGGACTCGATGCGGAAGCGGCGGTAGGCGGACTTCAGCGGCTTGCCGTCCTGAAAGACCACCATGCCGCCCACCTGGTCCGCGCCGCCGGTGTGGGAGATATCATAGCTCTCCATGCGCCGGGGCAGGACCGGCAGCTGAGCCGTTTCCTGCAAAAGGCGCAGGGTGCCGTTAATGCGCTGTACGGCGTCGGTAACGCGCTCCACCTCCTCCCGGGCGTTGCGGTGGGCGATGTCCAGCAGCGCGCGGCGCTGACCTCGCTGGGGGACCCGGAGGGCCACGGCGTGGCCGCTGCGCTCCGTCAGCAGGGCCGAGAGCGCGTCAGCGTCCTCGATGGCGGCGGGAAGCAATATCTCACGGGGCAGAGACTGGCGGGTCAGATAGTACTGGGGCACCACAGCGGAAAGCAGGGCGCTCTCGCTGTCGGCAGCGTCGGGGAAAACCTCGGTCTGCCGGGCCAGGAGATCGCCGTCTTCAATGTGGAGAATGGCGCAGCCGGACCGGGCGGGGCTGGTATACGCGCCCCAGACATCGGTGTCGGCGCAGATACCGGCGATGACTTGCTGGTCCTTGGTCAGCACGGACAGGGCCCGCACACGGTCGCGGAGGGCGGCAGCCGTCTCAAAGTCCAGGGCCTCCGCCGCCGCGGTCATCTGTTCCGTCAGCTGGGTCGTGACGGCGCGCAGCTTGCCCTCCAGCAGGGCGGTGGCCTGGGCCATGCGGCGGCGGTATTCCGTCGCGTCCGGGCCGTCCGGGCGGCAGAATCCGTCACACCGGCCCATGTGGAAGTTCAGGCAGGGGCGCTCCTTGCCGATGTCGCGGGGGAACCTTCGGGAACAGGTGGGCAGACGCAGGGCGGCGCACACGGCGTCCAGTGCCAGGCGCGTTTCGTGCCGGCCGCCGAAGGGACCGTAATATTTCGCGCCGTCGTCGGCGGTGCGGTTCACCAGGGTAAAGCGGGGATAGTCGCCGCTGTCCAGCCGCACGAAGGGATAGCCCTTGTCGTCCTTCAGCAGGATGTTGTAGCGGGGCTGATGGCGCTTGATGAGGGAGTTCTCCAGCACCAGGGCCTCGAACTCCGATCGGACGATAATGGTGTCGAACCGGTCCACATGGGCCACCATCATCTTCGTTTTCTCATTATGGCTGGCGGTGTCCTGAAAATACTGGCTGACGCGGTTTTTCAGTTTTTTGGCCTTGCCCACATAGATCACCTTACCGGTTTTGTCCATCATCAGATAGACGCCGGGCAGCAGGGGCAGGTCGTTGGCCTTGGCGCGGAGCTCATCACGGGTCATGGCGTCATCTCCTTTCATGGAAAACTACAGATACGGGGATAGTATACCACCGCCGCGTCCCCTGGGCAAGGGGTGGAAGTACCGGAAAGTACAGAGAAAAGCCTGCGGCGGCGAAAAAGCAGTAGCGCGGCGCGGCAGGATGTGATACAATGGGTGCGAAAAATATGACGCGGGAGGCGCGGGATATGGAATTGCAGTGGTTTGACATCCGGGAGCTGACGGAGGACGCGGCCCAGACCGTGATAGGCATGATGGATGAGACGCGGCGGCGGCGTGTGGCCGACATCGCCGGCGAGGACGACCGGAAGCGCACCATCGCCGGGGAGCTGCTGGCGCGGCGGATGCTCGCGCAGACGATGGGCTGCGCGGAGAAGGACGTGCCGCTTCAGTGGGACGAGCTGGGCAAGCCCAGCGTGGAAAAGGATGGCGTGTATGTGTCCGTAAGCCACTCCGGCCCGTGGGCGGTATGCGTAACGGCGGACGCGCCGGTAGGCGTGGACGTGGAGGTGGTACGCTCGGCCCAGGAGAAGTTCATGCGCCGGGTGTGCAGCGAACAGGAGATGGCGTACATACGGTCCGGGGACGACGGCGACTGCCAGCGGTTCTGGGAGATATGGACGGCCAAGGAGGCGCTGTTCAAGCTGACGGGCAAGGGTCCGCTGCTGGCGCTGAGCCGCTTCAGCCTGCCGGCAGGCGTAACGCTGGACTATACGGCACAAAAGGGCTGCGCCCTCACCATCGCGGCGCAGATTTTGTGAAAAATTTTGCAAAGTTGGCAAAAAAGACTTTTCTTTCCCGTTTTCTTTTGGTACAATAGGGGCAGAAACATACGTCGGAGCGCAGGGCGCCCGGCGGTTTGAGGACGGACAGAGGAGGTTCGCTTTTTATGATCCGAGTCGGCATTATCGGCTGCGGCAAGATCGCACAGGTGCGCCATCTGCCTGAGTATGCAGCCAACCCCCATGCGGAGATCGTCGCATTCTACGACAAGAACATGGAGCGCGCGCAGGAGATGGCGGCGCAGTACGGCGGCAAGGTGTACAACAGCTTCTATGAGCTGGTGGATGATCCCAACGTGGACGCCGTGTCCATATGCGTGGAAAACCGCAGCCATGCGGAGATCTGCACGGCTGCGCTGTACGCCGGCAAGCACGTGCTGGTGGAGAAGCCCATGGCGGTAACGCTGGCGGAGTGCGAGTCCATGGTGGCCGCCGCTGAGCGCAATGGCAGACACCTGATGGTGGGCCACAACATGCGTTTTGACCCGGTGCACCGCAAGGCCAAGCAAATGCTGGACAGCGGCATCATCGGCGATGTGATCACCTTCCGCACCATTCTGGGCAACTCCGGCCCCGAGGGCTGGTCCCTGGAGGGCACGTGGTTCTTTGACAAGAACAAGGCGGCCATGGGCGCCCTGTCCGACATGGGCATCCACAAGGTGGACCTGATCCAGTACCTGCTTGGGCAGAAGGTCATCGAGACCACCGCCAAGGTAGTCACCCTGAATAAGCGTGACGACAACGGCAAGCTCATCAGCGTGGATGACAACGCCCTGTGCATCCTGAAAATGTCCGGCGGCGCACTGGGCACCATGGCGGCCAGTTGGACGGTGTACGGCCACGAGTGCCAGTCCACGGTGCTGTACGGCACCAAGGGCCTGATGATGATCTACAGCGAGCCGTCGGCCCCTATCATCATCAATGACCTGGAGGGCAACCGCACCAGCTTCGCCTTCGAGACAACGTCCCCCAACTCCGGCGTCATCGACGAGTTTGTGGACGCGCTGGTCCACGACCGGGAGCCGGAGGTGTCCGGCAAGGAGGCTCTGACCACCATGCGGACCATCTTCGGCAGCATCCGGTCCTCCGACATCGCACGGCCGGTGGCGGTGAACACCGATTTTGTGACCCATATCTGAGACAGAGACGCACTTGGGGCGGGCGATACGCCCGCCCCGTTTATTTCCCCGGAACGCGGGGACAGAAAGCGCAAGGAGGCAGCATATGTATCGTATTGGCATTGATCTGGGCGGCACCAACATCGCCGCCGGCGTGGTGGACGAGGGTCAGCACATCGTGGCGGAGGTCAGCCTGCCCACCGGTGCGGAACGCCCGGCGGAGGCCGTTGTCGCGGATATCTGCCGCGCAGCGGAGAAGGCCATGGAGAAGGCCGGCATCACGGCGGCGCACTGCGCGTCCGTCGGCATCGGCTCGCCGGGGACCTGCGACAGCGCCAACGGCGTGGTGGTGCGGGCCTATAACCTGGGCTGGTTCAATGTGCCGGTATGCAGCATGGTGACGGCGCAGCTGGGGCTCCCCTGCCGGCTGAGCAACGACGCCAACTGCGCCGCGCTGGCGGAGACGGTGGCTGGCGGGGCCGTGGGCTGCCGGAACATGATACTCATCACCCTGGGCACCGGCGTAGGCGGCGGCATCATCATCGGCGGGAAAATTTATGACGGTATGCGGGGGGCCGGGGCCGAGCTGGGCCACACCCTGCTGGTGCTGGACGGCGAGCCCTGCACCTGCGGCCGCCGGGGCTGCTGGGAGGCGTATTCCTCCGCCACGGCCCTGATCCGTCAGGCCCGGCAGGCGGCGGCGGAGCATCCGGAGTCCCTGCTGGCGGGGGCGGAGGAGATCACCGGAAAGACCGTGTTTGACGCGGCGGACCGGGGAGACGAGACCGCCAACGCCGTGGTGGACCGCTTCTGCGACTATCTGGGGGCGGGAGTGACCAACATCGTCAACGCCCTGGCTCCGGAGGTGATCCTCATCGGCGGCGGCATCAGCCGACAGGGGGAGCGCCTGCTGGCCCCGGTGCGCCGGTATGTGGAGAAAAACTGCTTCGGCGGTAAGGATGGGGCCATCCCCATCATCGCCGCGGCCCGGCTGGGCAACGATGCCGGTATCATCGGCGCTGCCGCCCTGTAAAGTATGAAAAAAGACAGACAGCGAGGCTGTGAGGCCCGCTGCCTGTCTTTTTTATCGGATTTTTTCCAGGCGCTGCTGGCGGTCCATGTCCCGCAGGACCCCCAGCACCAGGGGCACCGTCAGGGCGAAGGCGCACACGTCCGACACCGGCTGGGCCAGCTGC
>OIAW01000144.1_pt1 | contig 6833 bp, 6 predicted proteins | sample 1580891 | NCBI WGS metagenome assembly OIAW01 (sample SAMEA3882543, study PRJEB24775) | human gut metagenome | biome: human-associated habitat; feature: intestine environment; material: feces | place: Netherlands | collected 2009/2010
GGTGGAGGACGCGCCGATCCTGATTCTTGACGAAGCCACCTCCTCGGTCGATACACGCACCGAGGAGCTGATCCAGAAGGCGATGGACGCGCTGACCGTGGGCCGCACGAGCTTCGTGATCGCGCACCGCCTGTCCACCGTCCGCGACGCCGACATGATTCTGGTGATGAACGGCGGCGATATCGTCGAGCGCGGCACCCATGAGGAGCTGCTCGCGAAGTCCGGCTTCTACGCCGACATCTACAACAGCCAGTTCACGCTGGCCGAGTGAGGTTGGTGTGCTGACTCGCTAAAAAATCCGGAGGGACCACCCCTCCGGATTTTTGCGTTTTGGCTTCGGCATTTTTATTGTGTTGCGCTGACGGGACGGCGGATTTACCATTGAGGTGACTGACGTCAATCGATTGACGTATTTGAAAATCACAAAGAAAGTGGGCAGTCATGAAAAGCATCGAAATCGGCAAATCGGCAGTGGTCGCATCGCAAGCGGCGTTAGGCGTGATGCGCATGGACGCGCTGGACGCGGACGCGGCGGCGGAAGTCGTGCGCACGGCCGCCGAGCATGGAGTCAACTTCTTCGACACGGCGGACATCTACGGATTCAACGTCAACCACGACCATGCCAGCTCGCGTGTGCTCGGCCGCGCGTGGAAGGACGCCGGGCTCAAGCGCGAGGACATCTTCCTGCAGACGAAGTTCGGTATCAACATCGACTTCAGCGACCCGAACAACGTGCACGCCACCCGCTACGACTTCTCCGCGAAGCACCTCATCACGCGACTCGACGAGGAACTGGAAGCGCTCGGCACTGACTACGTGGACTTCGCGCTCCTGCACAGGCCCGACACCCTGATGGAGGCCGAGGAAATCGTCGAAGCGTTCACCACCCTGCACAAGGCGGGCAAAGTGCGCCACTTCGGCGTGAGCAACGTGAACCCGTGGCAGGCGGAACTGCTGCAGTCCTGGCTCGGCGACGACCCGGCCATGAGGCTTGAAGCGAGCCAGCTGCAGTTCGGCCTGATGCACGCGCAGATGGTCAGCGACGAGCTGATGACCAACTCCGGCGCCGAAGGCATGGTCGTGGCCAACCATTCGGACGGCCTGCTGTCCTACTCGCGACTGCGCCACATGACCATCCAGGCGTGGAGCCCGTTCCAGTCCGGCACGGAATACGGCCCGTTCGTAGGCAACGAGCACTTCCCGGAGCTGAACAAGGCACTGGACGAAAAGGGCGCCAAGTACGGCGTGAGCGCCAACGCCATCGCCACCGCATGGGTGCTCAGGCATCCGGCGAAGATCCAGATCGTGCTCGGCTCGATGAACCCCACCCGGCTGGGCGAAATGCTCGACGGCGCGGACATCGATCTCGACAAGCAGGATTGGTGGGACCTGTACGTGGCCGCCGGCAACCTCATTCCGTGAGTTCTGTTGGAAATCAGAAGAAGCGGCCGGGGAAACCGGCACTGATGGTGGCGTGACGGTCGGCGTCCAACGTGGCGCAATCGAAAGCGAAAGTGCTGCTCAGCTCGTTCGGATCCGCAACGAACAGCGCCGTAGCCAACCCGTCCGCCACCGCAGTCGGATAGTCGCCAAATGACGCGGATTGCACTGCAACCCAGGCGGCTTCCGTTTGTTGCACGGGCAGGCCGTCGATGGCGTTGAGCAGGTGATGGATCGCCAGATGCGTCCGCTCGTCAACCGCCACCTCCCAATGGCGACGGCTGGGCGCGCTCGCGCAGAACGCGCCATCGCTGATCCGCGCGACGCCAACCGCGCGGGACGGATCGTCCGGATCCTCAAGCGCCACACGGATCGGCTTGTTCGTGCGCGCCAGCAGATCGCCGCCCGCATCAATCACAAATTCCGGGGCAGCGCTTTCGCGTTTGCTGTCTGAGGTGGAAGATTGGCATGTCGGGTTGGTCGTTTCGGCTGACTTGACATGCGATGTGCGCGAAAGTTCTGAATCGGTGAGCAATCCGCCCATGTCGTACCACTCGAACGAACCACATCACGACCCCATACGGCCCGTCCGTGCAGCGCGCCCAGGCGCTCGCCGGCGTCGGCTTCAACGGTGAAACTCAGCGCGGGATCGTAACCGAGACGAATCAGGTCCTCGCCCACGCACGGGTCGATCGCACCGCGCGTGGCGGCGTGCAGCGCGTCGTACAAATCGAATAGCGGGCCGGCCCAATCGGGAAAATCGAAATGCCCGCCATGCTCCGCATTGCCGATGTGCGCAACCAGCGAATCAGCGCGGAATCGCGAAAGCGCATGCTCGTATTCATCGATGAACCGTTCCATCTCGCCGCGCAATTCCGCAGTGATCGGGTGAGGCGTCGAAATCAACAACCCCGTGCCGAGCGCCTTGGGGAACGCGGCGGTGTACGGCATACGATGCGCGAGCGGTGCGAGGGAATCCATACCCACGATGCTAGCGCGTGCCCGGCTTGGCGTAGTTCGTGCTTGGGCAACCTGATATGCGCTATATGTGGCATGAGGCATCGCCTTATTTTGATACCCCCGTAGCTTTGTATGGTTACGATTATGCTAATCGTGATTATGCAAGTCGCGATTATACAAACTGACGCTTTGGCATGGAGTTCGCTTCACGTTTTCGGGCGGACGGGGGTGTTGCGGAACGGCGGTGAGCGTCACAATGTGAGACGACACGCGGAAAACGGGAAAAATAAAAACGGCGGAATTCCAACGTTTTTTCATGCGCGATACAACAAGACCAATTAAAAATCAAGACTGTTATTCAAAAAACTTTCGTTCTATCTTGGCTTCCGATGCGCGCTTCGTACGTCGGGTACGTCGGGGAAATCGCGCCGAAAAGATTTGCGGAAGGAAGGTTCGACCCATGTCATCTCGCGGATAACGCCCGAATTCTTGCGCACTTTCGGATTCCGGCCCTGACGTAAGAGGGCATGGCCCGCGTCCTGTGTACGATTTTCATTCGCCAAAACAAAAAACCGCGATTGGAAGCCAGGAGACGGAACCATGCCCGAGAACATCATACAGATCGACCAGAACCTGCTCGAGACCAGGCTCGACCGGCTGATCACCGAGAAGATGACGCAGATCCTCAACGCGATGCTCGACGCCGAGGCCGACGAGATCACCGGGGCCGCCAGATACGAGCGCAGCGGGGGACGGAAGGCGTACAGGGCCGGCCACTACGAACGCAAGCTCACCGCCAAGGCCGGCAGGCTCGAGCTGAAGGTGCCGAAACTCAAGGGCGCCCTGTTCGAGTCCGCGGTGATCGAACGCTACCGGCGGCGCGAGCAGAGCGTCGAGGAATCCCTGATCGACATGTACCTGGCGGGCGTGAGCACCCGCCAGGTCGACGACATCAGCCAATTGCTGTGGGGAGACCGCATGCCCTCGCAGACATTGAGCGACAAGCTCAAAAGGATCTACGGGGAGATCGACCAGTGGCGCACGAGGCCGTTGGAATCCGAATACCCGTACGTGTTCGTGGACGGCGTGTGGCACAAGCGCTCATGGGGCGGGCACGTGGAGAACGTGAGCGTCCTGGTCGCCATCGGAATCAACGCGGAGGGGCATCGCGAGGTCATCGGCGTCACGGAGGGCATGAGGGAGGACTCGGCCAGCTGGGAGCAGTTCTTCAGAGGCATGATCGAACGCGGCCTGAAGGGCGTCAGGCTCGTGGTCGGCGACCGGTGCGCCGGACTGGTGGCCACGGTCGGCTCGATGCTGCCCAAGGCGAAGTACCAACGCTGCATGGTGCATTTCATGCGCAACGTGCTCTCCAAGGTCCCGCCGATCCACAGGGAATGGGCGTCCGCCGCCCTGAAGGCGGTATTCGCCATGGAAAGCCGGGAATCCGCGCTGGACAAAGCCGAACAAGTCGCCGCGGAGATGAGGTCTAGGAGGCTGAGGGCCGCCGCCAACTGCCTGCGGGAGGGCGTCGGCGAGACGACGACCTACCTGCTGGACGAGTTCCCGGACGGGCACCGCAGGCGCATCCGCACGAACAACATGATCGAGCGGTTGAACAGGGAGATCCGCCGGCGCACGCGCGTCGTGGGCGGCTTCCCCGACGGGAACAGCGCGCTCATGCTCGTCTGCGCGCGCATCCGGTACGTCACCGCGAACGAATGGTCGACCCGCCGCTACCTCGACATGTCCCGGTTCGATGACAACCTCGTGGAAGCGAACTGATCATCGCTCCATGGACGGCCATGATCCAAAGTGCGTAACTTTTCGGGCACTACCATCTCGCGTCGCGCAGCGCCACGCAGCCGGTTCCTACGATTCGTGCGATTCGCGCGTCTCGGCTTCCGGCCGTCTCATCACGCTCGTCGCCGCGCTGATGATCGCGCTCGCCACGCTGTTCGCCGGCACCGCGATGCCGCAGCAGGCGTCCGCCGCTGACGGCAACCAGACGAATTTCGATTCCTGGACTGCCGTCGCGCAGAATATCGCCAAGCAGCTCGCCACCGCCGAAAAAGACTACAATGACGGCGATTACGGCCAGGCCGGCACCGGCTTCCAGACCGCGCATTGGATCGGCTATGATGCGTCCAACTTCTCGAAAGTCGTCAACGACACCATTTCCGCCGACAAGCAGCAGGCGCTGCTCACACAGTTCACCGATTTGGAAGGACTCGCGTACCAGCAGGGCCAGGGGAGCGCGATCGCAAACGGAATCAACGCGCTGAACGCGGACCTTGACACGGCCGCGCAGACGCTTGACGGCAACGCGAACCTCGCCGACCCCAAAACCTACGCGAAGCAGCGCGCCGAACAGACCGCCGCGGAACGTAAGAAGCTCGACGCGGCCAAAAAGAATTCCTCCAAAGGCAAAGGCGACCGCACGTGGAGCGAAGTCGCCAGCGAAATGAACGTCATCCTCGACAAGGCATACAAGGCCGCCATCTCCGGCAAGGGCGCGGAAGGCTCCAGCCTCGTCAACGACGCGTACTACCAGTACTACGAAAAGCTCGGCTTCGAAAAGAACGTCATGAACGCCATCTCCGGCGACCGCGTCTCGCAGGTGGAATACCAGTTCAAGATGACCCGCAAAACCATGCGCGACGGCGGTTCCGACAAGGAGATCAAAAAGCTTGTCGACGACCTGAAAAGCTGGCTCGTCGAAGACGCGGCCACCCTCGACGGTGGCGCGGCTGGCAACGTCAACGCCTTCACCAAAGCCATCACCAGCTCCGCCGGACAGGCGTTCCTCATCCTGATCCGCGAGGGTCTCGAAGCGCTGCTGGTGGTGGCCGCCGTGGTGGCCTACCTCGTCAAATCCGGCAACCAGCGTTTCACCAAGTGGATTTACCTCGGCGTGCTCGCGGGCCTTGCCGGCTCCGGTCTGGTCGCCGTGCTCTTCACGTTCCTGTTCGGCGGCTCCGGCCCGGTTCAGGAAATCAGCGAAGGCGTGTGCGCGCTGATCGCCATGCTCATGCTGCTGTGGACCAGCAATTGGATGCTCAACAAAAGTTCCGTGGAAGCGTGGAACCGTTACATCCGCACCAAAACCGAGTCCGCCGTGGCCGACGCGCAAAACAAAGTCGCCGCCGGCGAAGGCGTGGGCCTGGGTATGGTCGTTTCGCTCGCCATGCTGAGCTTCCTAGCCGTGTTCCGTGAAGGCGCCGAAACCGTCATCTTCTACGAATCGATCTACTCGATGAGTCGCGACGCGCAAGGCATGTGGATCGGCGGCATCGCCGCGGGCGTGGTGCTGCTCGTCATCTTCCTCGTGCTGCGCTTCACCTCCGTAAAGATTCCGATTGGCCCGTTCTTCCTCGTTACGTCGATCCTGATGGCCGTGCTGGTCGTCATCTTCGCCGGCGGTGGCATCCACGCGCTCATCGAAGGTGACCTGATCGACGGCCACTACCTGTCCAGCGTGCCCACAAACGACTGGATCGGCCTGTATCCGTACGTCGAATGCCTTGCGGCACAAGCGATCGCGGCGATTGCCGTACTCGCGCTGTTCGCCGTCGGCTTCGCACGCAAACGCAAGTTGCGCACGCCTGACAATCGCAAGTAATACGCAAATTTTCCGAGATTTACCGATATTTTTTCCACATCCAACAACAAAGGAAAGAGAAATGAAGAACAAGAAGATCGCCGCTCTGCTCGGCATCCTGCTGGCCGGCTCCATGGCCTTCTCCCTGTCCGCATGCGGCAATTCCAACGATTCCGCCGCTTCGGACAAGTCCAGCGCCTCCGCGTCGGCTTCGAAGGCCGACGACTCCAGCAAGGACGATTCCAGCGATTCCGCCGGTTTCGAAGAGATCCAGGTCGATGAGAAGCACTCCGACCAGGAATGCGGCCCGCTGACCGTCAACGCCGTCTACTTCCAGCCGATCGACATGGAACCGTCCGGCATGGGCCTCAAGGCCGCCGATGCGAGCTTCCACCTCGAAGCCGACATCCATGCCAACCAGAAGGGCACCGAACTCGGCTACGGCAAGGGCGATTTCGTGCCGGACCTGACCGTCAACTACGACATCATCGACAAGACCTCCAACGCGTCCGTCGCCTCCGGAACCTTCATGCAGATGAACGCCTCCGACGGCCCGCACTACGGCGCCAACGTCAAGCTCGACAAGGCCGGCGCGTACAAGCTCGTGCTGAAGATCGAATCCCCGGAGAAGAAGGGCTGGATGCTGCACGTCGATCCGGAGACGGGTGTGAAGGGACGCTTCTGGACGGAACCGATCGAGGTCACCTTCCCGGACTGGAACTACACTCCGCAGGAGTGGTGATCTCCTAGCGTAGCCCGTTCGCGGTTTCGGTATGCATTACCCGACACACTCAAGGCCGTTCGGCCAAGCTTACGGTCGGGCAATGCATAC
>OIAW01000148.1_pt1 | contig 6775 bp, 4 predicted proteins | sample 1580891 | NCBI WGS metagenome assembly OIAW01 (sample SAMEA3882543, study PRJEB24775) | human gut metagenome | biome: human-associated habitat; feature: intestine environment; material: feces | place: Netherlands | collected 2009/2010
GAGCGCGAAGCGCATGGTAGAGCGTGTAAAGCCCGAGGTCTGGGACGTACTGGAGGGCGTAATAAAAGAGCACCCCGTACTCCTCAACCGCGCGCCTACGCTGCACCGCCTGGGCATCCAGGCCTTTGAGCCGGTGCTGGTGGAGGGCCGCGCCCTGAAGCTGCATCCCCTGAACTGCACGGCCTTCAACGCCGACTTCGACGGCGACCAGATGGCTATCCACGTTCCTCTGTCCGCCGAAGCACAGGCCGAGGCGCGTCTGCTGATGCTGTCCGCCAACAACCTGCTGCGTCCCCAGGACGGCGGCCCCGTCACCGTGCCTACGCAGGATATGGTGCTGGGCTCCTACTACCTGACCTTCGAGCGGTTTGAGAACGGCGTCAGCCAGATGACCAACGACGAGCTGTGGCCCGAGGGCGTGGACTTCGCCCTGGCAGGCAAGACCTACGATGAGCTTACCGGAGAGGAGAAAGCCTCCGTCCACATGAACATCTACCGCGATGAGGACGAGGCGCTGATGGCCTACAACGAGCACATCATCGGTATCCACCAGCCCATCTGGGTCCGCGTGACCAAGGAGCTGAACGGTGTGAAGGTCAGTCATGTGGTCCGCGCCACCGCCGGCCGCATCATCTTCAACCGCAACATCCCCCAGGACCTGGGTTTTGTCAAGCGCTTCAACGAGGACGGTACACCCTCCGACAAGTTCTTTGACTACGAGATCACCGAGACCTGCGGCAAGAAGCTGCTGGGCAAGATCGTCGACAAGACCATCAAGCAGTATGGCTTCACCATCGCTGCCGAGGTGCTGGACAACATCAAGGCCACCGGCTACAAGTACTCTACCCGCGGCTCCATCACCATCTCCATCGCGGATATGACGGTGCCCAAGGCCAAGTACGAGCTGATCGACGAGACCGAAAAGCGCGTGGTGGAGATCGAGGATCAGTACAACATGGGCTTCATCACCGACGAGGAGCGCTACAAGCTGGTGGTCCGCGAGTGGGAAAAGACCACCGCCGACGTTACTGACGCCCTGACCGCCAACATGAACAAGTACAACCCCATCTTCATGATGGCGGACTCCGGCGCCCGTGGTTCGATGAAGCAGATCCGTCAGCTGACCGGTATGCGCGGCCTGATGGCCAACACCGCCGGTAAGACTATCGAGATCCCCATCAAGGCCAACTTCCGTGAGGGCCTGTCCGTGCTGGAGTACTTTACCTCCAGCCGAGGCGCCCGTAAGGGCCTGGCCGATACGGCCCTCCGTACCGCCGACTCCGGCTATCTGACCCGCCGCATGGTGGATGTCTGCCAGGATGTCATCATCCGCGAGGCCGACTGCGGTGTGGAAAAGGGCATCGTGGTGTCTGAGATCAGCGAGGGCGGTCAGGTCATCGAGAAGTTCTCCGAGCGCATCAAGGGCCGCTTCCCGGTCCGCGATATCCTCAAGCCCGGCACCGACGAGGTACTCATCTCCAAGGATCACATGATGACCGAGGACGACGCCGCGCTGATGGAGTCCTTCGATATCCACTCCGCCGAGATCCGCACCGTGCTTACCTGCCGTGCCCACAGCGGTATCTGCGCCAAGTGCTACGGCATGAACCTGGCCACCAGCAAGCCCGTCGGCCCCGGCGAGGCGGTCGGCATCATTGCCGCCCAGTCCATCGGCGAGCCCGGTACCCAGCTGACCATGCGTACCTTCCACACCGGCGGCGTGGCCGGCGGCGACATCACCCAGGGTCTTCCCCGCGTGGAGGAGCTGTTCGAGGCCCGCAAGCCCAAGAAGATGGCCACTCTGGCCGAGATCGGCGGCAAGGTCCGCTTCGAGGAGGCTACCAAGGGCAGCCTGCTGAATATCATCATCACCGCCGATGACGGCGATACCCGCACCTACGCGGTGCCCCACACCGGCCTGCTGGTGCAGGACGGCGAGGTCATCGAGAAGGGCCGTCAGCTGCAGGACGGCGCACTGAACCCCCACGATGTGCTGCGTATCCGCGGCGCCTCCGCGGTCCACAACTACCTGATCCAGGAGGTCCTGAAGGTCTACCGTCAGCAGGGCGTGGATATCAACGATAAGCACATCGAGGTCATCGTGCGCCAGATGATGCGTAAGGTCCGCGTGGAGGATGCCAACGACGCCGAGGGGCTGCTCTCCGGCGCTATGGCCGACGTGATGGAGGTGGAGGACGCCAACGCAGCGGTCCGCGCCCGTATCGCCGCCGGCGAGAAGCGTGAGGACGGCGAGGAGCTGCAGGAGGCCACCTACACCCAGCTGCTGATGGGTATCACCAAGGCCTCTCTGGCAACAGACTCCTTCCTGTCCGCCGCCTCGTTCCAGGAGACCACCAAGGTCCTGACCGAGGCCGCCATCAAGGGCAAGGTGGACCACCTGGTCGGCCTGAAGGAGAACGTCATCATCGGCAAGCTCATTCCCGCCGGCGCCGGCCTGACCGCCTATCGCCAGCTGGCGGAGGAGATGGTCCCCGAGACCGAGGCCGAGAAGAAGGACGAGGCCGAGGCCATGCACACGGAGGTCCCCGCACCTGTGGAGGCGCCGGCGGACATGGACGAGGCGGAGCTCCCTGAGCGCGACGGTCCCGAGACGGACACCGGCGACGAACTGTAAGCCGAAACCGAACATCCGAAAGAGGAGGCCCTCCGGCCTCCTCTTTTCACCGGACGCCGGAAGCGCATCCGGGGTAGCTTTTCGTGATATCTTCTGAAATTATCCACGGAATTTCAGTGGAATTCACAAACTTTCCCGCGAAACACACTTGACGCTTCCGCGCAGCTATGCTATAATTTCAAATTGCGCGGGAATTGCCCGCGGGATTTGTTATGCGACGACAGGAGGAGAGCGCCTGTGCCCGGAGAACTGACCGCCAAGGGAAAAGTCGTGGGCTTGAAGCAGACCCGTCGTGCCCTTGTCCAGGGTGCTGCCGCCCACGTCTATCTGGCCTGTGACGCCGATCCCCGGCTCACCGATCCCCTGCGCGCCCTGTGCGCGGAAAAGGCCATCCCCTGTGACAGCAGCATGACGCTGCGGCAGCTGGGTACTGCCTGCGGTATCGCCGTGCCTGCCGCCGCTGTGGCCGTCCTGAACGGCTGAATAACGTTCCATCCGGAATAGATACCCTCTGTTCCGTGGAAAAATAAAGGGACATACGTCCCACAAATCTTACGAAAGGAGAAACCAAATGCCTACTTTTAACCAGCTGGTCAAGCAGGGCCGGAAGAAGAGCACCTACAAACCCAAAGCCCCCGCGCTTTTGAAGGGTCTCAACTCCAAGAAAAATGTCATGACCGATCTGAGCGCTCCTCAGAAGAGAGGCGTCTGCACTGCCGTGCGTACCTCTACCCCCAAGAAGCCGAACTCCGCGCTTCGTAAGATCGCCCGTGTGCGTCTGACCAACGGCTACGAAGTCACCGCCTACATCCCCGGCGTGGGTCACTCCCTGCAGGAGCACTCCGTCGTGATGATCCGCGGCGGCCGTGTCAAGGACCTGCCCGGCGTCCGTTACCACATCATCCGTGGTACGCTGGATACCCAGGGTGTGTCCGGCCGTATGCAGGCCCGTTCCAAGTACGGCGCAAAGCGCCCCAAGAGCAAGTAAAACTTGCAGCATGAGCTTTGCCGAAAAGGTTTCTTATATACTATATATAAAAATACCTCTTTGGCAGGCCGTACAACAGCCTTCGCAAGCTGTTGAGTACCTGTGAAATCATATTTTTATGAAGGAGGGAAGCATAGTGCCCAGAAGAGGTAATGTTCCCAAGAGAGAGATCTTGCCCGATCCTATGTACAACTCCGTGCTGGTGACCAAGCTGGTCAACAGCATCATGTTGGACGGTAAAAAGGGCGTCGCCCAGAAGGTCGTTTACGGTGCCTTTGACATCATCAAGGACAAGACCGAGAAGGATCCTCTGGAAGTGTTCACCCAGGCGATGGAAAACATCATGCCCAGCCTGGAAGTCAAGGCCCGCCGTGTCGGTGGCGCCACCTATCAGGTCCCCATGGAGGTTCGTCCTGCCCGCCGTCAGACCCTGGGTCTGCGCTGGCTGACCAACTACTCCCGCGCCCGCGGTGAGCGCACCATGGCCGAGCGCCTGGCCGGCGAGATCATGGACGCCGCCAACAACACCGGCTCTGCCGTGAAGAAGCGCGAGGACACCCACAAGATGGCGGAGTCCAACAAGGCTTTCGCCCACTTCCGCTGGTAATCATACCAACGACACAAAAAGGAGAACGGTATGCCGAGAAAGGTTACACTGGAAAACACAAGAAATATCGGCATCATGGCACACATCGATGCAGGCAAGACCACGACCACAGAGCGTATTCTGTACTACACGGGCGTGAACTACAAGCTGGGTGAGACGCACGAGGGTACCGCTACCATGGACTGGATGGAGCAGGAGCAGGAGCGTGGTATCACCATCACCTCCGCTGCGACCACCTGCTACTGGAAGGGCTCCAAGGACCAGTTCCCCCAGACGCGTATCAACATCATCGACACCCCGGGCCACGTGGACTTCACTGTTGAGGTGGAACGTTCTCTGCGTGTGCTGGACGGGTCTGTCACCGTCATGTGTGCCAAGGGCGGTGTGGAACCCCAGTCCGAGACTGTGTGGCGTCAGGCCGATCACTACCATGTCCCCCGGATGATCTACGTCAACAAGATGGACATCACCGGCGCGGATTTCTATCACGTGCTGGACATGGTGCACGACCGGCTGAAGGCCAACGCCGTCCCCATCCAGCTGCCCATCGGGAAGGAGGATACCTTCAAGGGTATCATCGACCTGGTGGAGATGGATGCCGATATCTATTACGATCAGTTAGGCAAGGATATGCGCGTGGAGCCTATCCCCGAGGATATGGTCGACCTTGCCAACGAGTACCGCGAGAAGCTGCTGGATGCGGTCTCCATGTTCGATGATGAGATCATGGAGATGTATCTGGAGGGTCAGGAGATCCCCACCGACAAGATCCGCGCCGCCATCCGCCAGGCCACCTGTGCCGTGGAGATGGTGCCCGTGACCTGCGGTTCCAGCTATCGCAACAAGGGCGTACAGAAGCTGCTGGACGCCATCGTGGACTATATGCCCGCCCCCACCGATGTCCCCGCCATCAAGGGTGTCAACCCCAAGACCGACGAGGAAGAGGAGCGCAAGTCCTCCGATGACGAGCCGTTTGCAGCCCTGGCGTTCAAGATCATGACCGACCCCTATGTGGGCCGCCTGAGCTTCTTCCGTGTCTACTCCGGCACGCTGACCACCGGTTCCTCCGTGCTCAATGCCACCAAGGGCAAGCGCGAGCGTATGGGCCGCATCCTGCAGATGCACGCCAACCACCGCGAGGATATCGAGTCCGTCTACTCCGGTGATATTGCCGCCGTGGTTGGTCTGAAGAATACCACCACCGGCGACACCCTGTGTGATGAGAAGCATCCCATCATCCTGGAGTCCATGGAGTTCCCGGAGCCCGTGATCCGCGTGGCCATCGAGCCGAAGACCAAGGCCGGTCAGGAGAAGATGAGCGTCGCTCTGGCCAAGCTGGCCGAGGAGGACCCCACCTTCCGCACCTATACCGATGAGGAGACGGGCCAGACCATCATCGCCGGTATGGGCGAGCTGCACCTGGAGATCATCGTGGACCGCCTGCTGCGCGAGTTCAAGGTGGAGGCCAATGTGGGCGCGCCCCAGGTGGCGTACAAGGAGACGATCCGCAAGGCTGTGGATCAGGATACCAAGTATGCCCGCCAGTCCGGCGGTAAGGGCCAGTACGGTCATGTGAAGATCCACGTGGAGCCCAACGAGTCCGGTAAGGGCTACGAGTTTGTCAACGCCGTGGTGGGCGGTGCCATCCCCAAGGAGTATATCCCCGCTATCGATGCCGGTATCCAGGGCGCCATGCTCTCCGGTACCGTGGCTGGCTATCCCGTGGTGGATGTCAAGGTCACCCTGTTCGACGGTTCCTATCACGAGGTGGACTCCTCCGAGATGGCGTTCAAGATCGCCGGTTCCATGGCCTTCAAAGAGGCTATGCGTAAGGCGGATCCCACGCTGCTGGAGCCCATTATGAAGGTCTGTGTCATCGTCCCCGACGAGTACATGGGCGATGTGATCGGCGACCTGAATGCCCGGCGCGGACAGATCCAGGGCTATGAGATGCGTTCCGGCGCACAGCAGATCGACGCGTTCGTGCCGCTGGCCGAGATGTTCGGCTATGCCACCGACCTGCGTTCCCGCACCCAGGGCCGTGGTCAGTACACCATGGAGCCCAGTCACTATATCGAGCTGCCCAAGGGCCTGCAGGAGAAGCTGATCGCCAAGCGCACCGGCCGGGAAAATTTCTAAAACCGTATTTTACGATTGATTTTCCCACCAAAATACTGTAAAATGGCAGTGTTAGACTGTAACGCTGCCCCACACACGATACAAAAATGTTAAGGAGGATCATTTCAAATGGCTAAGCAGAAATTTGAGAGAACTAAGCCCCACGTTAACATCGGCACCATCGGTCACATCGACCATGGTAAGACTACCCTGACCGCGGCCATCACCAAGTTCCTGGCTCTGCAGGGCAAGGCGGAGTACACCGATTACTCCTCCATCGATAAGGCTCCCGAAGAGCGCGAGCGTGGTATCACCATCAACACCGCTCACGTTGAGTACGAGACCGACAAGCGTCACTACGCTCACGTTGACTGCCCGGGTCACGCTGACTATATCAAGAACATGATCACCGGTGCTGCTCAGATGG
>OIAW01000156.1_pt1 | contig 6553 bp, 5 predicted proteins | sample 1580891 | NCBI WGS metagenome assembly OIAW01 (sample SAMEA3882543, study PRJEB24775) | human gut metagenome | biome: human-associated habitat; feature: intestine environment; material: feces | place: Netherlands | collected 2009/2010
TGTCCCTATTTTGCCGTCTATTGCAGAAAAACCCGCAGACCTGTATCCCGTTTAGGGATTACCGCAGGCGTCAAGCTGGGAAACGCCGTCAAGCGCAACCGGGCCCGCCGCCGCATCCGGGCGCTGTACCGCACCAATGAGAACAGGCTTGCCCCCGGCTGGGACATTGTCATTGTTGCCCGGGCGCGGTCCCGGGGTGTGCGGCTTCGCGCCATTGGCGTTGTTGCCGCCCTGCGGAGCGTTGCCATGCTGGGGGCGAGCTCCCGGAACGGCCGTCGGGCGACCGGACTGGCGGCGGTCTCCACCCTGCGGACGCGGGGCGTTGCCGTTAGGACGATTGCCATGCTGGCGGGATTCGCCTGGACGCGGCGCGCGATGGCCCGGCTTCGGGGCATCGGACTTGGAAGCGGCATGATGCGGCTTCGGCGCTGCGGGGGCAGCCGGCTTCGGTGCTGACGGAGCGGCCGGCTTTGGCATGGAATGAGATGCCGGTTCGACAGGCTTCTTGGCCGTATGGCCCGGCTTCTTGGAATCAGATGCGTTGCCCTGTCCGCTGGACGCGAATGCGTTCCTCAGCTTGCGTGCAACGGGAGGTTCAACGGTAGACGATGCGGACTTCACGAATTCGCCCATCGCCTCAAGTTTGCTTAAAACGGTTTTGCTGTCAACGCCAAGTTCCTTGGCAAGTTCATATACGCGTGCTTTCGGCACTCAATTCTCCTATCTTGGGCCGCGCGCATACGGGCGCGACCGCTACTGATTCACGGCGAGCTTGTTCCTTCTCATCGTGCAACCATGTTCGTGATACCTCGTCTTTTCCCTGGGCATGACGGCATGGCCGTCACGCTTTGGATTGTCGAGTCCAGCATACTCAAGCCCGTGGATTGTACGTCCACGGGCTTGTTGTCTACCGGAAGTGTTGTTTATTCCTCGGTTTCCCCATCGGAATGGTCCGCCGATTCGGCCATCTTCTTGGCATGCGCCTCAGCGGATTCGATGCCGATCTTCCAGCCGGTCAGCTTGGCCGCAAGACGTGCGTTCTGGCCTTCCTTGCCGATGGCCAGGGACAGCTGGTCATCGTGGATGAAGGCGATGGCCGTCTTGTTCTTCTCGCTGATCACCTGCACACCGGTGGCGACGGCCGGAGACAGCGCCGCGGCGACGAATTTCGCCGGATCCGCGGACCAGTCGACGATATCGATTTTCTCAGGACCGAGGTTCTCCATGACGGCGCGCACTCGGGCTCCGCCGGGGCCGATCAGCGCGCCCTTCGGGTTGACGCCTTCGGTGTTGGCACGGACGGCGATCTTGGTGCGGGCGCCCGCCTCGCGGGCGATGGCCATAATCGACACGGCTCCCGAAACCAGTTCCGGAACCTCACGTTCGAACAGGCGGCGGACCAGCTCCGGATGGGAACGGGACACCACGATTTCCGGGCCCTTCAGACCACGGGCCACGTTCACCACGTACACGCGGATACGTTCGCCGTGACGGTAGCGTTCGCCGGGCACCTGCTCGCGGCGCGGCAGCAGGGCTTCGACGTCGCCGACGGCCACGTGCACGTTGGATGTGTCCTTGACGTCCTGCTGCACGATGCCGGTGATGAGCTTGCCCTTCTGACCGGAGAACGCGCCGAACACCTTGTCATCCTCGGCCTTGCGGAACAGCTGGCTGATCACCTGACGAGCGGTCGCAGCGGCCAGTCGGCCGAAATCGTGCGGAGTGTCGTCGTATTCCTCGCCCAGAGTCGGCGCGGGATGGGGATCGTCTTCAGTCGGCTCGCCAGGAATCTCGTCCTGGGCCCATACGGTGAAGCTTCCCGCACGCGGATCAAGCTCGACGCGAGCGCGCTTCGCAGCGTGAGGGGTTTTCAGATATGCCAGTCGCAATGCTTCCGAGAGTGCGGCATCCAGCGTCTCGGGATCAATTCCCTGCCCAGCGGCGAGCTGGTGCATTCCTGCCAGGTCCAGTTCCATATTTCCAAGACCTCCTATATGAAGTTATTCCGAGCGCATGGCCCAATGGTCACAGTCAGATATTAGTCTAATGATTCATGCAGACACGTACCCCTTCTTTCCGCTCGGTTTCTTTTATCGCGAAACGCGTCTGCGCATTGCTTTGCACCGCTATCCTCATGCCGGCGCTGACGGCATGCTCCATGCCCAGGATCGCAGGCAGGGCTGAAGCCGAACAACGGCAAAGCCCGTGCGAGAAGGCCTATTTCGATGCCACCGCCGATAACAAGATCGCACACGACCAGCATCAGCACATCATCCGCCGCTATTTCTCGGCGCAGCAGGCGGTCTCCGCATGGACGAACACCGCGGCGCAATGTCCGGCGCGTTTTGCCGAAGGCACGTTGCGCAGCGCGCAGGCACGTCATATGGCTCGCGCACTGGGCGATCAACTGTCGGTGGCCATCGCGCCGATCACGCTGTCGCGTTTTGACGATGTCGAATCGCTTGACGGCGATTCCAAGTCCCTTGCCACCGCCGCGCAGGCCGAAGACCGTGCCGGATTCGCCATGGAAGTGCTGGCGGCCCGCAACAGCGGCCATGCGACGCTGGATATCAGCAATCGTCATAAGACCACATCGCAACGGTTCGCATCCTTCTCGGGCACCATTGACGATCGTAGGAAAACGTACGAGGCCACCGCCTTGCTCGCCCACCCCGACACGATGCTCGATTCCGCCACCGGCCTTACGGCACCGACCGACGCCACCATCGAAATGAACTGCGCGCGAAGCGAGATAACGGCAATCGCCGGAAGCTCCAATGCCGCGAACGATCATTCCCAGTCACGCGTCACCAATGCAAAACAGTCGACGGATTCGCGAGCGCAATCCCTGGGCGTGCTTGCCGGTCTGATTGCGGACCGTGTCGAATTGGCGCTTGATTGGGGCTATCCTTCCTTCGACGAAGCGCTGTTCGCCTAAGGACGCACAGTCGGGCGCAAAGCAAGACACGCCGGAAATCACACCGTTGCAGCCAGTCCGATTTGACAATCGCCACCACTGTGGCACAATTATCAAGTTGCTTGTTTTCAGGTGACGAATGGATAAGTGTCCGAGCGGTCTAAGGAGCACGCCTCGAAAGCGTGTGAGGGCGAACCCCTCCGCGAGTTCGAATCTCGCCTTATCCGCATGCAATGAAGGTTGAAACAATGGCGTTTCGGCCTTTTTTGTTTATCTGCTTTGCATCTGCCGAAATACGGAATCCGGCATCGAGAAAACGTCGGGGAATCAGTATCCCTGCTCGTGCACGGAAGCGTTGACCCACTGGTCCTGCTTGACGTCGCAGCCGGAGAAGATGCCGATGTCGAGCATGCAGTCGCGGTAATCGCGGCCATGGGCGATGGTGATGTAGTTGTCGTCGACCATACGGTTGTGTGTGGGGTCCAAACCGACCCAACGTCCATCATGGTAGATTTCGACCCATGCGTGCGTGGCGCCCTCGCCGCCGAGCAATCCCGCGATGTATCGGGCAGTGAGTCCGACGTGCCGGCACACGGACAGCATGACGTGCGCGTAATCCTGGCATACGCCCTTGCGTTGAGCGAACGCTTCCTCGGCGGTGGTGCGGATGGTGGTGGAGGCCGGCGTGTAGACGAACGTTTTGAACACCTCGTCCATCACCTCACGGGCTTGGTCGATCGGCGTGCAGTCGGCAGGCAGGGACGCGATGCGTTCACGGCAGATGCCGATCAACGCTTCGATGGCCGGCCCCGGCACTGTCAACGCCGAATTGAAGCGGTACAGCGGCTTATAGATTTCGGATTTGATATGCGCGTTGTCCACGAAGGCGATGCCGGGTAGTTGAACATGGTGTGCGGTTCGGGAATGAATCCGGTCATCACCACGGAATCGAAGGAATCGATGGTGGTTTCGAGTTCCACATCCGGTTCGATTTTGACTGCCACGTCGATCACCTGCTGGCGTGGGCCGGTGGCTGGAATGCAGCGCAGTTGGAAGCGATGGTCGGTCACGGGCGAGCTGAATGAGAGCTTCATCTCATAGTCAAACACCAGTTTCTTCACATCGTCTCCTCAGCAATTATTGTCGTTCCTTCGGCGTTTTCCACGCCGTGGGCCTTGTTCTAGCCGTTATACACGCACCGTGCGATGGCTGTGGCACGTATTCTTCACAGTCGCGCGGCGTCCATGTCCATCGTGTTGAGCATGCCCAGATCCTTCAGATCCTTCGTGGAGATGCGCCCATCGAAATCTTTCAGCAGCATCCCCAGTTTTTCCGCAAGCTCCGCATATCCCCGCTGCGGCAGCTGGCCGACCAGCCAGCGCAATCCTTCGGCGAAGCATTGCGGTACCGGCAGACCGTTCAACGGCAGGATGTAGCTGCCCAGTTTGGCGAGCGGCGCCTTGAGCTCTTCCACGGAATATCCGAATCGTGTGTACAGATCCAGACGTTCCAGATATTTGCCCACGAAAATGAACGATTTCAGAGTCGGTTCGACGGGGGAATTCTCCACACCTCCCCAGAAGGCGAGCATGTTGTCCGCGATGTCGCGGTGTTTGAAGATGTCCGCGTCCGTGCCGCCGTATTCGGATGCCTCCACTATGGAGCTCATGGCCAACTCCACCTGCTGCAACGAGCGAGAACCAAGTTCGGGGCGCAGAATCACCGCGTTGTTGAACGCGTAGACGATGGCGCTGCGTACGGAATCCGGATTCTTCTCGTCGTACAGGAAGCTGTGGATGAACGCGTCGAAATCCTCGAAATCCTCCGGCAGGTCGAGCGCGCGGGCGAACGGTCGGAACGCGTCCACATCCGTGTCCATCACACGGTCGTAGAAGGGGAAGAATTGGCTCAGCGTGGTGAATACGCGTTCCGTGTAGCGGCCGAGCCAGAACAGGTTGTCGGCCTTCGACGCGGTGACGAGTGCCAGCGAGTGCTTGCGGGACTGTTCCAGCACGCGCACGACCTCCGAGCCGGGTGCGTAATCATGCTCCACGCCGGTCTCTTTGGCCAGTACCCAGGTGTCCTTGAAACCGCCGCCCTGTGATGAGTTGACGATCATCTGGCCCGGTATGGACGAGTAGCGTGTCAGTCCCGAATACCATGCGTGCGTGTTCTTGCCGGTCACCACGAAGGCGCGCAGATCGCATTTACGTGGGCTCATCTGTCCGGTTTCGGGGTCCACCACGTCGATGTCCTTGAATTGGATGACCTCCTGCGCGATGAACCGGCGCGGTTCGGCCTTGATGCGTTCGGCCAGTTCCTCTCGTTGCGACCGGTCGAGCGATGAGCCGAACACGACGCCGTAGCCGCCCGCTTCCGCCACATCCTTGATGACCAGTTCGCCGAGCCGGTCGAGTACCTCCTTGCGGTCCTTGTCGAACATCGGCATGTAGGTCGGCGCATTGTGCAGAATCGGCTCTTCGCCGAGATAATAGCGGATCATGTTCGGCACGAAATAGTAGATGGCCTTGTCGTCGGCCGCGCCGTTGCCCGGAGCGTTGACGATCGCCACATTGCCCGACCTGTAGGCGGACAGGATTCCCGGCACGCCGATCACGGAATCCGGGTTGAACGCGAACGGGTCGAGATATTCGTCGGACAGACGGCGGTAGACCACGCCGACGCGGTGTTTCCTGCCGGCATAGTCGAGGAAGTACACTTTGTTGTCCACGACTTCGAGGTCTTCGGGGAACGCGAGCGCCGCGCCGGTTTTCTCGGCCAGGTATGCATGTTCGAAGAACGCGGAATTGTACCTGCCGGGGGTGAGCACCACTGCTATGCCGTCGGTGGAGACGAAATCCATGGATTGGCGCAGCAGTCGTGGATAATCGCGATTGTCGCGCACACGTACGTTGCGGAACAGGCTGGGCGTGATTCTGCGTTCGATATCGCGGGCGAACAGCGGATAGCTGGCACCGGATGGAATGCGCAGATTGTCTTCCAGCACCCACCATTGCCCGTCCTGCCCCTGCACCAGGTCCTCGCCGGCGACGTGCGCGAACACGCCGCCCGGAGGTGTCACGCCGTTGACTTGCGGAAAGTATCCCGCGGACGTGTACACGTATTCTTCCGGCACGATGCCGTCCTTGATGGCCTGCTTGTCGGAGTAGATGTCGCGCAGGTAGGCGTTCAACGCGTTGACGCGCTGTTTCAGTCCGGCTTCCATTCTGTCGAATTCGTCCGATTCGATGATGCGCGGAATCGGATCGTACGGAAACAGCCGGTCATGGTATTCGCCGTTCTTGTAGATGCCGAACCGTACGCCATTACGGCTCAGCTCCCGGTTGATCGACTCCCGACGATCGACCAGTTCCGAAGCCAACCTTCGTGCGGCGGATTCAATCATCGTTCCACGCTCCCTTCCACCCCATGCGAACGCATGCCAATCTGAGGCATCGTGCCTTGATGGAAGAAAAACCTAACGAACCAGCGTTTCCGGAAAACGAAACGGTCTGTTACGACAATGTCTCGGCAATGGACATGACAATCGCCCGTAACATGGCTATGACAATCGCAATAAAGCTACAGTGTGCGCTTGGCGCGAATGGCTTCGGCGCGGACCGCCAGCTGGTCGTC
>OIAW01000159.1_pt1 | contig 6350 bp, 7 predicted proteins | sample 1580891 | NCBI WGS metagenome assembly OIAW01 (sample SAMEA3882543, study PRJEB24775) | human gut metagenome | biome: human-associated habitat; feature: intestine environment; material: feces | place: Netherlands | collected 2009/2010
GGTGGTGGGCATGAAGGTGGTGGACGGTACCGAGGACCTGCTGCTGGTAACGGCGGCGGGCATCCTGATCCGCACACCTGTGGAAAATATCCGCGTGGCGGGACGTGCCACCCAGGGCGTCATCGTCATGCGCTTCAAGGAGGAGGGCGACCGGGTCATCTCGCTGGCACTGGCCGATCCCGAGGAGAAGGAGCAGCCAGCGCCGGAGGAGGCCCCGCTGTGAACGGCTCCGGGCTGGACATCATCGCGCGGATAGAGACGCCCTTTGCGGAGAAGTTCGGCGTGCCGCGGCAGAGCGGCATTGCCGACTGCCCCGGACGCATCGTGTTCGAAAAGCCCTTCCGGGACGTGGACGCGGTGCGGGGCCTGGAGGGCTTTTCACACATCTGGCTCATCTGGCAGTTTGACCGGGCGCTGCGGCAGGGCTGGTCGCCCACCGTGCGGCCGCCCCGGCTGGGCGGCAACGAGCGCGTGGGCGTGTTCGCCACCCGTTCGCCCTTCCGGCCTAACAGCCTGGGGCTCTCCGCTGTGGAGCTGGAGCGTGTGGCCTTGGACGAGCCGGATTCTCCGGTGCTGTATGTCCGCGGCGCGGATATGGTCAGCGGAACGCCCATCGTAGACATCAAACCCTATCTGGCCTACGCGGACAGCTATCCCGACGCCGCCGGCGGCTTTACCGGCGGCGATGCCGGCGCGGTGCTGACGGTGGACTTTCCCCCGGAGCTGCTGGCGCAATTTGACAGCGGACAGCGCCATGGGCTGCTGAGCGCCCTGGCCGCCGACCCGCGGCCCCGGTATCAGGACGACCCCGACCGCGTGTACGGCATGGCTTACGCAGGAAAGAACGTGCGCTTTACCGTGCAGGACGGAACGGTGCGGGTCGTTGGGGTGGAGTGAAGGAAGGATATATGAGAACCGTTACGATCTACACCGACGGAGCCTGCTCCGGCAATCCCGGCCCGGGCGGCTGGGGGGCGATACTCAGCTATAAGGGTGCGGAGAAGGCACTCTCCGGCGGCGCGGCCCAGACCACCAACAACCGCATGGAGCTGACCGCCGTCATCGAGGCGCTGCGGCTTTTGAAGGAGCCGTGCGTGGTGGAGCTGTACAGCGACAGCAAGTACGTCATCGACGCGCTGGAAAAGGGCTGGGCCAGAAGCTGGCAGCAGCGGGGCTGGGTGAAGAGCGACAAAAAGCCGGCGCTGAACCCGGACCTGTGGGAGCAGCTGCTGGCGCTGACCGATATCCACGAGGTGCGCTGCCACTGGGTGAAGGGCCACGCGGAGAACGAAAAAAACAACCGCTGTGACCAGATGGCTGTGGCCGAGAGCAGAAAGTTTCAGTGAAATGCGCTGTCTGCTGTGGAAAAAACGCGGCGTAAAAGGCAGAATTCACAAATTGTTCATGGTCGCTTCAAGATTCGGCCAAAATTAGAGGGTATTATAACATCATCCAAAGGAACAACACTTCCTGATGTGATTTTCTCTCTCTCCTAACACAAACACACGGAAACACCCCGGCCCAATGGCCGGGGTGTTTCTGCTTTTTTTCGCTTTCGGCAACGTATGTTTGCTTGCTTTTTGGTTTACGCAGCATTTACCTGGTTGTCCTCTGCATGTGCTGCTTATGCGCTCTTTTGCATACGTTTACGTCAGTCACGGTTTGCCTTTGTGTTCCGGAAGGCTTCGGAGCCTTGTGTTCTCAAAAGGCGGAGAGAAAAAAGACGCACAAAAGGAAACGGGGCTCAGTTATAATAATCGGTCTCGTCGGTCAGCGCCATGGGCAGGCCGTTGTGGTAGACCGGAAGGGTCTGGAATTTGAAGCGGCTGGCACGATGCAGGGCGTCGATGCGCTCCTTGATGGCCGGGTCCACCACGCCGCGGCGGACGTACTCGTTCACCGCGCGGTAGGGGAAGCCCAGATTGTCCTCGTCGGTCAGGCCGGTGAGGCCGTCGGACGGCGGCTTGATGAGGAACTTCTCCGGCAGGCCAAGCTGACGGCCCAGGGCGACGACCTCCTCGGTGGTGTACATCCCCAGGGGGGAGAAGGCGCCGGCGCTGTCGCCGTAGATGGTGCAGTAGCCCACCCAGTCCTCGCTGAGGTTGCTGGTGTTGATGACGATGCCGCCCTCTACGGACTGGGCCACGGCGTACAGGGTGGCCATGCGGACGCGGCTGGGCAGATTGACCTTTGTCTGGCGGCTGGGGGTCAGGCCCGCCTTCTCCATCTCGTTCAGCACGCCCTGAACAGCGTCGTGGATGTTGATGGTGGTGTGGGGCAGGTCCAGGTGCTCCACCAGTGCCTGGGAGTAGTCGATGTCCGGCTGGACGCCGTCGGGCATGAGGACGCCGAGGACGTTTTCGCGGCCATAGGCGGCCACGGCCAGGGCGGCCACGGTGGAGCTGTCCTTGCCGCCGGAGATGCCGATGACGGCGGTCTTGCCGTGGCAGGCATTCATCTGCTCGGCCATCCACTCCAGCAGGCCGGCCAGCTGTATCTGGGGGTTGAATTCCATGTGCGATACCTCCCGTTCCGAAGTTTTGATGCCCTATTGTACCGCGTCGGGGAGGATTTTGCAAGGGCTATCCCAGCAGGGCCGCTGCATCCTCCGGCGTCAGGCCGGGCTGGAGCGCCAGGGTGACGCCATAGCCGATGAGTCGGCCCAGCTCACGGACGCGGCGGTCGATGTCCTGGGGCGTGACAAACAACCCGGAGGGCGGGGCGTCCTCGCCGCCGCAGAGGGCCGCGCCGTCGATGACCGTGGGGACGCCCAGGGCGATGACCGGCACGCCAAGCGTCCGGGCGTTGACTGCCTTGCGGTGATTGCCTACGCCGCTGCCGGGGATCAGGCCCGTGTCCCCCAGCTGCACGGTGGCACACAGCCGGTGACGGCTGCGGGCGGCCAGCGCGTCGATGGCGATGACCACCGAGGGGCGAAGGCGGTCCGCCGCGCCGCGGATCAGCTCCAGCGTCTCCACCCCCGTGCGGGCCAGCACGCCGGTGGCCAGGGCCGCCACCGGCGTCAGCGCGCCGAACTGCCGGGGCATGGAACAGACCATGTGCCGCGTGACCAGCAGGTGCTCCAGCGCCGCCGCCCCCACGGCGTCGGGGGTCATGGCGTCGTTGCCCAGGCCCACCACCAGGGCGGGACCGTCCGATGGCGGCGGCAGCAGGGCGCGGAGCTCGCGGCACAGGCAGAGGGCGGCCCGGCCGGTCAGCGCCTCCTGACGGGACAGGGTGGGGCGCAGGTCGATGGTGATATAGCGGCCCTCGGGCTTGCCGATGGCCCGGGCGCCCGCCGGGGTATGGACATGGATGCGGGTGACGGGACAGCCGCACAGCAGGCATTCGGACTTGGTGACGCCGGTGCCGGGGGCAAACATATCCCGGCCGGTGGGCAGCGCCTCCGCTGTTTCCACGGCCAGATCGGTACGCGAGAGGTTCATAGTAGTGGTCAACGCTCCCTTCTGAACACAAAATATTGTGGCTTTTGGGTAGCATGGCCGGTGAAATCGCTTTTATACAAAAACTGCCGCGGAAATTGCAAAAAAGTCTTGCATTTTTCAGGCAAAGATGCTAAAATATCATCCTGCGTGGAAGTGTTTATTTTCGCTGCACAAAAAATTCAAGTCGGGGAGGTGTTTGGTTTGCCGAATATCAAGTCTGCTAAGAAGCGTGTTCTGGTGGCAGAGACGAGAAATGCTCGCAACAAAGCCAATAAGTCCGCACTGAAGACTGCTATCAAGAAGTTCGAGGCTGCTGCCGTTGAAGGCAATCGCACCGAGGCCGAGGGCACTTACAAGGTGGCGGTCAAGGCGATCGACAAGGCTGCTGCAAAGGGCCTGCTGCACAAGAACAACGCGGCCCACAAGAAGAGCGCGCTGACGCTGAAGCTGAACAACATTGGCTAATGACCAAACGCAACGGACATCCGCAAGGGTGTCCGTTTTGGTTTATACGGGAAAAGGGACGGCGGCGCCGTCCCTTTTTTCATATCCCCTTATACTTGCGGCGCGTGGCCATTCCGCCGCGAATGTGCCGCTGGGAACGGTTTTCGTCCAGTATGGCCTTTACCTGTGTGTACAGCGCCCGGTCGCACAGGGCCAGACGCTCGGACAGGTCCTTGTGTACGGCGAACTTCTTGGCGGCGGCGCGGACGGTGGTCCGGTTCTCTATCATGTACAGGGCCAGCTCTTTGGCCCGCTGCTCCAGATCGTCTCGCATAACGCAACACTCCCATGCCGTTGTGCTCTATCTATATGGCGGAACGCGGGCGGATATGACAAAGGGAACGGACCGCACATCCTTAACGGACACTTAGCGGGCGGCGGGAGTATAATTTGGCATCATCCGGAGATGAAATGAGGCGAGTCTATGGATATCTGGAAGGAATTGCGGGACGAGGGCGTGGACAGCGGCCTGCTGGACGAGGTACGCCGCTTCCGGGAGGCCCACCCCCTGACGCCGGAGGCGCAGGAGCGCGTGCCCGTGCCGAAGTATCTCTACTACGGCAGGGAGGTATGGGAGAGCGCGGCGGCGGCACTGCTGTGCGGCGAGCACCTGCTGCTGGCGGGGCCGAAGGCCACCGGAAAGAACGTGCTGGCGGAGGACCTGGCGGCGCTGTTCGGACGGCCGGTGTGGGACGTGTCCATGTATGTGAACGTGGACGCGGCGGCCCTGATCGGCGCGGACACGCTGAAGGACGGGCAGGTGGTGTTCCGGGAGGGACCGGTGTGCGCCTGCGCGCGGCTGGGCGGCTTCGGCGTGCTGGACGAGGTGAACATGGCCAAGAACGAGGCGCTGGCCGTGCTGCACGCCACGCTGGACCACCGGCGCGTCATCGACGTGCCGGGGTATGAGCGCATACAGCTGGACGACGCGGCGCGGTTTATCGGCACCATGAACTACGGCTACGCCGGCACCCGTGAGCTGAACGAGGCGCTGGTGAGCCGGTTCGTGGTGGTGGATATGCCGGTGATCTCCGACGAGAATCTGCAGAAGCTGCTGCGGCGCAGCTTCCCCACCCTGAAGCGGGAGTGGGCCGAGCAGCTGACGGCGCTGTTCCGGGACCTGCGGACCAAGTGCGACAGCGGTGAGATATCCACCAAGGCGCTGGACCTGCGGGGACTGCTGGCGGCCCTGCACCTGATCGAGAAGGGGATACCCTCCGGGCAGGCGCTGGACCTGGGCATCATCAACAAGGCCTTTGAGCCCTTTGAGCGCCAGCTGGTGGCGGACGCGGTGTGGGCGCGCCTGCCCAGGGACGCCACCCGGGACAAGCTGTTCGACTGATATGGACAGACAGGACAGAGAGACGCGCCGGGCGGAAAATCAGGTGTGGAACGGCTGGGGGGACTATGCCCGCAAGCCGGAGCTGCTGACCTTCGACCGGGCGGGGGATGCCGAGCTGTACGGCAATACGGTGCTGGGCCTGGCCTGCCGGTATTACGACTTTGACCGGTTCCGGCCGCTGCTGAACGAGTTTCACCGGTCGGCGCAGGAGGCACTGTACACGGACATATTCTTCCTGGTGCTGGAGGGGGCGGTGTTCGCCCGCGGCGCGGCAGAACGGCCGCTGCTGCCGGCGCTGCGGCGGGACTATGCCCGCCGGCTGCTGGCGCAGACGCCGGTGGCCGAGGGCATGAACGGGGGCGCCGTGCGCCGGGCCTGGGCCTGCCGCGTGCTGGGACAGCCGGAGGACCCGGCCCTGTCGCCGTTGCTGGACGAGCTGGCCGCGCCGGGGGACAGCACGGAGGCGCGGCTGATCCAGCGGACGGAGCGCGTGCTGTACACCTGGTTCCGCCGCGCACGCCGGGCCGCCGACGACCGCCAGTGGGCGGCGTGGGTAGGCCGAAAGCGGGACAAAAGCGGCGGCGTGCACTTTGTGCGGCCCAACGCCCTGCGGGCGCTGTCACATGACGCGCCCGGCGGCAGCGGCGGCTTGCAGAAGCAGACGCTGTTCAGCTTTTTGCAGGGCCGGACGCCGGAGCCGATCCTGCGGCGGTATGTGGAGGACTGCTTCGGCGCGTCCATGCTGACGCCGGGGCAGCTCAGTGAGGCGGAGCGCGCCCTGTGCACCGGCGTGCACAAGAACTGCCGGCTGCACTTTACCCGCGGCGAACCGGTGGGCCGCGCGCCCGCGCCGGAGGCGGCCTGGGACGCGGCCCACTTCCGGCAGCAGCGGGAGAAGAACCGGGCGCATTACCGGGAGCATCTGGTGGAAAACAAGCTGGCCATCGCACAGCTGACGCAGAAGCTGCAGAACACGCTCCTGCTGCGGGCGGAGGACGAGGGCGGTACGGGCCGCGCCGGGAGGCTGCGGCCGGAGCTGGCCTGGCGCGCCGGGGCGC